>RCUU01000147.1_pt1 | contig 40441 bp, 37 predicted proteins | sample 2166211 | NCBI WGS metagenome assembly RCUU01 (sample SAMN09932620, study PRJNA488358) | compost metagenome | feature: garden; material: soil; isolation source: compost soil in phenylacetic acid-enriched culture | place: Germany: Experimental Botanical Garden Goettingen | collected 2016-01-27
GTTCATGCGCCAGGAAGTGCGGTCGAGAGCCTAACCGAAATCGTACGCAAAGAAGCCGCTGAATATTTCGGCGGCTTCTTTATTCTCACCCCAATAGCGGTACTTTGGGGCCTTATTTTTCACTTTACGCCCCTTCTCGAGGAAATAAGGCCATTTTAGGGTCTTATTTCCTTCAAATCGGGTACTGAAGCGGCAATTTTGGGCTACTTTCGCAAAATAAGGCCATTTTTTACCGCTATGGGTCAGGTCATAATCCACTTATGCGGAAATAAGGGTATTTTAGACCGCTATTTCCCTTGAAAAACTCTCGCAACCTAAGCTTCGCCCACCGAATCGCCTTGGACCAGCGTCACATAAACCCGCTCGTGCTCGACCGGTTCGCCGGCCAGCACCTTCAACAGTTGCTCGGAGGCCAACGCCCCCCACTTTCGCTTGGAATAATCGATCGTCGCCAGGCGCGGCACTGTATATTCGGCCAACTCGATGTTATCGAAACCGATGACGTGGATATCTCTCCCGATGACATAATTGGTACGTTTCACCGCATTGCAGAGGCCAATCGCCATCTCGTCGTTCAGGCAAAATACGGCCACCGGTGACGCATACTCCCGAAGGATCCGCTCGGCCGCCTGTTCCCCTGCATCCTTGTTGAAGTTCCCTTCGATTTCGGTCAACTCCACCCCGTCAAAACGGGCAACCGTCTGTTCCGCCGCTTTCAACCGCTGTTTGGAGTCATACGAGTCCTTGGGTCCGGTAACGATGTAGAGCTTTCGGTGCCCTTGTTCGATCAGGTGCTCGATCGCCAAGGCGGCTCCCGCCTTGTTGTCCAACAGGATCTGATTGATGTTCGGGTGGCCGAGCTCGCGGTCGAGCACCACGATTTTATGCCCGAGATCGGCGTATTTGAGCAATTCCTGGCTGGAGAACGTCGCATCCAAAATAATCGCCCCGTCCACCATGCGCTCCGGCAACAGACGATGGGATTGCTTGCCGCTACAAACGACCATGTCGTACCCCTTCTGGTTGAGCACTTCTTTGACGCCTTGCAGTAGGTCACCATAAAAAGCGCCGCTGAAGTCAGTCAAATACACGCCGATGATTTTCGACTCCCGGGTTTTTAAGGAGCGTGCGGCAGCATTGGGCACATAATTCAGTTGTTCTGCGATCGCCAGAATTTTTGCGCTCGTCTCGTCGGTGATTTTCGGACTCCCATTCAACGCGTAGGAAACCGTGGAGATGGAGACTCCGGCTTGTTTGGCAATATCCTTAATGCTTACCACAAAATTACTCCCCTTATCGGTAGTTCAAAAAGTTGTCTTCCCATCACGAAGGGATTCCTAGATGCAAGTTCGGCATCGAATCTTGAATTCAGCCGGGAACTCCGTTGCTCACGTAGGTTTTGCCTACGCTCCGCTACTCCTTCCCTATGCTTCATCCAACCTTCTCGGTGCTGGTAACCCCACTTTTTGAACTTCATCTTATCGGTAGTTCAAAAAGTTGCCTTCCCATCACGAAGGGATTCCTAAATACAGGTTCAGCATCGAATCTTGATTTCAGCCTACATAAATATTTCAACGACGTTATGATCATTCGACCCATGCGCCGTAAATTCCTGCCGGCTGATCCGTACGCCGCCGCAGCGGTAATATCCGGAATTCTCCCGGACCGGGATCTCGCTGCCGTTGATCCGTACCCGGCGACCCTGACCGTCCATTCGGTAAACGAAGGTTGTCGGGGTGTCCATCCAGGCGTAGTCGAACCGTAGCCCGTCCAAATGCAGGGGCAGCACAGGATCGAGGAGCAAATCCTCTCCCTGCTGGCGGATGCCCAAACAGTTAGAGATCAGTTGGTTCATATAGATTCCGGGGCCGCTGGAATAAATGCGCCAGCCGCCTTTCACCGGCACGTCCCCGCCGCGCAGCTCATCAAACCGTTCCTCCGCCTCGTAACGGGTAGAGAATTTGCCGTCCGAACTACTGAAATACACATTGCTTTGCCGCAGCTCGGCATTGGGCACGACGTCCTTCAGCCCGACCGGGTTAATCTTATGCAGCCCGTTCCAGGCCTCCTCGGCCTTGCCCAGTTTAGTCATCGCTTCGATGAAGCGGATATGAGCATGGACGTATTGCAGTCCGATCTCGCGCCCGAAGTTGGACGCTTGCTCCGCCCGCTTGAAGTGAGTGCTGACGCCGCCCTGGTATTTAGCCGGCCGATCCATCAAGCGAACGCCGTCTGGATAGGACAGTTTCTCCTTAATCAAGGCATAGTGCGCTTCCGCCTGTTCGGCGGTCAACAGCTCGGCGATCATGCTGCGAGTCATCGGCAGCAGCCGGTAGTGGATCCCCGTTTTCGTATCCGCAGGATGGAGCATCCGCTCGGCTTGCCCCGGTTGTTCCATGTATATAAAGCCGGGAATGACATCGGTGTCTAACATGAATTGGGTAAAATCGCGCTTGATGCCTTCCGCTAATCCGGCAAGCTCATCTATCCACCCCCGTTCCTCCTCCGGCAACGCCTCTGCCAGCTGGCGAAACGCCTGATACGTTAACGCCACCGTCCAACTGCTGCTCATGTAGCGTTTGAGCTGGGCATTCGCCGGTTGAAGCGTATCGTCCCAATCGCCGTCACCATAAGAAGACAAATACGTGTCGTGCAAGAAATGCCCGCGGATGTAGTCGATTTCCTTCTTCGCATGTTCGCGGATCGTCGCTGGTTTGGCAGACGGCTCAAAGCTTCCTTTTTCCGTATACGGTACCTCTTCGTCCAGCAACCCGAAGTCCCCGGTGGCCGTCAAGTAATCGCCCAGCACTTTCAGCGGCCAGACAATAATGTCGCCATGGCTCTCCTCCTGCTGGATCCGGGCGTAACGGTCAAACATAAACCATTGCGGCCAGTTTCCGCCTTCCTCATATTGATGGGCATATACCGTTTTCAGGATGTCTTTGACCACCCCGTATTTTTGCGTTGCCAAAAAATATTCCGCCGGTCCCTGGCAGACGTCGCGGGTCCCCCAAGCCGCCCCGCCGTACTGCTCCAGCCCGTGAGGTACCGAGAAGTGAACCAACATATTGTGCGTATACCACCAGGCCAGCGCATTCAGCTTCTGCATTTCTTTTGCCGCTGGGGCCGATCCCTCCAGCGATAACCGAAAACCATTCATGACTCGCCCCAAAAATGCCCGGTACCGAACGGTTTCTTCGTGCATTTCGCGGATGACCGGCTGCGGTTCCCCGCCGTGCAGCAAACCTTGGACCGTTAGTGTCCAATCGCTGCTTGGTTCCGTTTCCAGCACCACCAGAGAGGAGCAACCCGGCGCCGCTCCCGAAGCCAGCCGACGTTCATCATACACTTGATAGTCCGTTCCCGTAACGTGCATCCAGTAAGTCAAGTCCGGATATACGGAAGCGGACAGCGCTTCGCGATCGGCTCGGAACATCAGCACCGATTCCTTCCGCTCCATGATGTAAGGCAGTTGGAACTCCAAATCATTCATGACGATTTGACTCGTCACCAGATAGCGGTATGCTCTGCCTAAGGCAGATACGATGTTCAAGGCCATTTCCGGCGATTCCGACGCCGTATAATTCGTTACGACAATCGTATCGTCCGCCGTTTTGTACGTCCAACGCGCGTAGTTAAAGCCCATTTCAAACATCGAAGGCATCGTCAGCAGCCGGTAAACGCCGTCCATTTCCACATAGAGCCGCTGTCCTGACGCTTTGGAAACGTTCAGCGCATTGCGGACGTTCGAAACCAGCTTGTGGTACGAGGTATTGCCGACCACGATTTGCGAATTAAATACGCCGTACATATACGAAGTCGTCGTAAGTACTTCGCTGCCAACCCGATCGTTCCCCCCAGACATCAGAATGATGCCGTGCGGCCGCTCCACCCGGAGCTCTTTCTCCTTCAAGACGACATGCTCATGCGTATCCGTGAAAAATGACAGCAATTGTCCGTCCTCAAATTCCTCATGATGACGGTGCGGGAAGCGCGCCTCGATTTCAGCGATTTCGATCGGTAAGGTCGACAACGGCTCTCCCAACCCGGTTGCCGGGGTTACAGGAACTGCGGCCTCGGCTGCAGTCACCGCAACGGTATCATTGTCGCGCCAGGCTTCCTCGATCAACCCCTCGAATTCCAGCACTTCAACCGCCTCCGGATGATCCTCACGCACCAGCCCATAGAAGACAAATCGCGCTTGTCCTTCAAGAATCTGACGGCTCGTTTGAAGAGCTGCGTACGCAAATTCATATTGATAGATTTCGTTCGCCAGATCCTTGCGCTCCAACGCTTCAGGTCGATCGCTTTCCTTGTAGGACAACCCGAAAAACTGGAAGCCGTCAGTGGAATACCCGGTTGTGCCAGTTAACGCCCCTTGTTGCAAGTACGGAAACTTTCCGCGTTGCGGCTGGTTTTGGCGCGAGCAAATAGTCTTCCCGCGCTGCGGATGCTCGAACACAACATGGTCGAGGTATTGGGACAAATACGCTTCATTGCTGCGCACGGCCCCGGGTTCGGCAATCCCGATATCTTGACCATAGACTACGTCGATCTCAAACGAGGTTTGTCCCTCAAGCCGAACGTCCCAGAACCAGGCGCCGCGAGAGTCCAGCTTCAATACGATCTCGTACCGAATCCCTTCAACTTCGCCATTCCAAACCGCAGCGTCCGTCCCGAAGCTCAACCGGCTGTTGGAGCGAATGCCAAGCATGGGAACCGCCCGAATACCCTCCGGTCGGTGCAGCCGTAAATACAAATTGTTCAGCGAGCCTTCCACCGGGCCGGATAACAATTGATTAATTAACAGGTCCCGATATTTCATTTCGAACATATCGCCGCTATTCCATATAGTAAACCTCAAATCTCCCACTTGAAGGACCTTCTTTGCTTCCGCTGCTGTTGTCATCCTGTTCACTCCTTTTCTACTTATGCTTCTATAGGTGTAAAGTAAATCGCATTCCCACGGCATTCCGGCTGTTCGGACCGACATAGGCAACAAACTCGCCTTCGTCGCTGGCATAGGTCAAATCGCTATGGTAATATCGCAGCTGCTTCTCCGCCAGTTCGAAGGCGACTTCCCGGGTCTCTCCCGGCTGCAACAGGATTTTGCGGAACCCTTTAAGCTCTTTGACCGGCCGAACTACGTCTCCCGCCAAATCTCGGACATACAGCTGCACCGTTTCCTCGGCGGCGGCCGCCCCGGTATTCGTCACATTCACGCTTATCGTTAGCGGCCGGTCCGGCGTCATCCTCGATGACGACAGTTCCGGTTCGCCATAAACAAACGTGGTGTAGCTCAGTCCGAACCCAAACGGGAAAAGAGGTTCATTAGGCATGTCCAGGTATTGCGAAACATATCTGATCTGCGCGTCCGGCGCCCCCTTCGGGCGCCCCGTGTTGAAGTGGTTGTAGTACACCGGAATTTGCCCAACCGAATGCGGAAAAGACATCGACAGTCGGCCCGAAGGCAACGCGTCGCCATACAACAGGTCAGCGATCGCATGGCCGCCTTCGCTGCCGGGGAACCAGGCTTCGAGCACGGCATCGGCGCGATCCGCCACGCCGTGCAGGTCCAGCGGCCGTCCGTTGAACAACACAGCCACCATCGGCTTGCCCAGCCCGGCGAGGCGTTCGATCAGCGCCAACTGCGCCTGCGGCAGCCGGATATCTCCCCGGCTGCCCGCCTCGCCGCTCATTGCCGAGCTCTCGCCCAGCGCCAGAACGATGACGTCGGCACCGGCCGCCGCGGCGATGGCTTCCCCAAGCCGGCGCTCATCGCCTTCCTCGATACCGCAGCCTTCTGCGATGGCGACCTTGTCAGCACCAACCTTCGCGGCGATGCCGTCATAAAGGCAAACCGCTGCCTCCGTCGAACCCTGCCAGGACCACGGTCCAAGAATATCGCCGCTTTGCGCAAACGGTCCGATCAACGCTATGGATTGATCCTGCCGCAGCGGAAGCGCTCCGCCATTCTTGAGCAGCACGCAGGATTTCACTGCCAATTCGCGCGATACGGCTCGATGTTCTTCGCAAAAGACGATCTCCGCTTCCCGCTTTGGATCCGCGCCGCGATAAGGATTGTCGAATAACCCGAGGTTTTCCTTCAACTGCAGGATACGCAGTACGGCTTCGTCAATCCTTGCTTCCTCGACAATCCCGGCCTTCACCAATTCCGCCAAATGCTTCATGTAGCAGGTGGTCATCATTTCGATGTCGATGCCCGCTTCGATAGAGCGACGGGCCGCTTCCTTCTCGTCGACCGCAGCGCCGTGCGGAATCAGTTCTTTCACCGCGCCCCAATCCGAGATGATCACGCCGTCAAAGCCCCATTCGTCGCGAAGCAGCTGGCGCAGCAGGCGACGATTGCCGGTCGCCGGGATGCCATCAACGGTATTAAAAGCCGCCATGACCATTTCGCAGCCCTCATCCAACGCAGCTTTATAGGCCGGCAAATAATATTCGCGCAGCTGCCGCTCCGACATATCGACAGTGTTGTAATCCCGTCCGCCCTCGGCGGCGCCATAGGCAGCGAAGTGCTTCACGCAGGCGGCCACCCGGCTCGTATCGTTTCGCAAGTCATGGCCCTGGAAGCCACGGACAAATGCCCGGGCGAATTCCCCGTTCAAATACGGATCTTCCCCTGTCGATTCCATCACCCGACCCCATCTGGGATCGCGTACCAGATCAGCCATGGGGGCAAACGTAACATGTACCCCCGACGCTGCCGCTTCCCTTGCGGCAATTTCAGCGCTTTGCTCAGCCAGTTTCAGATCCCAAGAGCAACCGATGGCTAGCGGTACGGGGAATATCGTTTTAAAGCCGTGAATGATGTCGGCCATCATAAGCAGCGGAATTCCTAAGCGGTTCTTCTTCAAATGGGCCTGCTGAACGTTTATCGCTTCCTGAGCGCCCGACAAGCCGAGAACCGAACCCGTGTTTCGCACCGTTTGTTCCGACACGCCCAGCTCCTGCATCGGACCGGTGATTTCCCCCTCGGTTTGGGCACCTTCGAAGAAGGGCACGGCCAACTGCAATAGCTGGTCGATTTTTTCCGCTAGGGTCATCTGTTTGAGGTAATTCTTTATGGGTTGCCGGATCATTAGTTTAATTCCCCACCTTTTTCATTTGAGAAAATAGTAATAGTATTTCGTTGAAACGTTTCGATTATTTGAATATTTGGATTATATCTCGAATCAAAAAATCCGTCAATTTTCGTTGAATGCGATTTCAATTAGGGTTGAAACGTTTCAATATAGTCAGTTCAACAAAATTAATTCGTTTTTTCGAACCCAAAAAAATCTATTGAATACGATTACATTCTGTTTTATAATGAATCGAAACGTTTCACTCGGTTCTGAATTTCTAGAATTCGAGTTTTGTTTTTCTATTTCGAAACGTTTCACCAAAATCGTCGATCTAGGCGTCAACAAAGTTTATGACAAGGGGACCAATGAATCTATCCAGAGAAGGAGGTGTTGCTCGTCCTCCAGGCCAGCTCATCCGATTTGCATAAAATCTCTAACCAATGCCTCATATTATTTACAGCTATTTTTTTATGAAAGGGACGATCCTTATGTGGAAAAAAACAGCAACTACCCTGCTAGCCAGCTCTCTGGTACTCGCCGGTCTCCTTGCCGGCTGCGGTTCGAACGATAACGCCGCCAATGGCGGTAACGGCAATGGCGGCGCTAACGGCGGCGGAGATAAACAAGTGGAAATCAGCGTATGGGCGATGGGCGACGAAGCCAAATCGCTGCCGCAAATTGCCGACGATTTCATGAAGGAGAATCCAACTATCAAGGTTGACGTTCAGGCGCTGCCTTGGTCGAATGCGCACGACAAGCTCCTGACGGCGGTCGCCTCGAAGAAAGGTCCGGACGTCATCCAAATGGGGACGACCTGGATTCCGGAGTTTGCAAATGCCGGCGCGCTGTTGGATCTGACTTCGTTGGTAGACAAGTATCCGGAGTTTAAAGAGGATCAATTTTATGCAGGCGCCGTAAACACGACCAAATATGACGGGAAGATCGTCGGTGTTCCGTGGTACACCGAAACCCGAGTTCTGTTCTACCGCACCGATCTTTTGAAGGAAGTCGGCTATGACCAAGCACCGAAAACGTGGGAGGAACTGCGTGATGCGGCGAAGAAGCTGGCTGACCGAGGCGAAGGAAAATACGGGATCAGCATCGACATGAATGAACAGTCGCTGGCATTTATGTTCGCCCGCCAGAACGGTTCCAAGCTGCTCGATGACCAGAACAAACCGCTGTTTAACCAACCGGAGTTCGTCGAAGCTGTTGATTATCTGAATGGGTTCTTTAAGGATGGTTCCGCACCTGTCGACCTTGGATTGGATGCGGTTCAAGGGCTTGGCGGCGAGGGCATTGTACCAATGTTCATCAGCGGCCCTTGGATGATCAATACGATCAAGACGCAAGCGCCAGATTTGGAAGGCAAATGGGCGGTCGCCCCGCTACCTGCCAAGGAGAACAACATTTCTGCGCTGGGCGGCTCTGATTTGTCGGTATTCCAATATACGAAACATCAGGACGAAGCTTTGAAATTCATTCAATACATGAGCAAGCCGGAAACGCAAATCAAATGGATGCAGCTGACCAAATCGTTACCGACCAACATAAAGGCCTGGGATGATCCATCCCTGAAGGACGATCCGAATTATCAAGCGCTGCAAGAGCAGCTGGAGCATTCCGAACCGATGCCGCTGCTTACCACTTGGGAGCAAATTGCCCAAACCTACTTGAAGAGCTTTGAACGTGTCGTTCGCGGCGGAGCCGATGTCCAAAAAGAGATGGATGCATTTAACACCGAAGCCGAGAAAATTCTCAGCAAGTAAGCTAAGTTCCACGATACCGCAAAAGCCTGCCGGCTCTTTTACTCACCGGCGGGCTAGTCGGTAACGTTAGCTAAGATGCGCTTAACAAAGGAAGTGATCCGGTATGAAAGGCTTATCGCAAAAAAACGCACCTTATCTGTTCATTGCGCCGACTCTGATTTTGCTGGCGCTCTTTTCACTGCTTCCGATCGCCATCGCACTCGTTATCAGCTTCACCGACATGGATTTGGCCGGTCTGGCCGATCTATCCAACATCAGCTTTATCGGCCTCGATAACTATAAGGAAGTGCTGCAGGACCCTTCTTTCCAGAAATCTATCTTTAACACGTTATTTTACGTTATTATCGGCGTGCCTCTCGTTATCCTCATTTCCCTGATGGTCGCCTTATTGATCAACTTCGGCCAAGCCCGCATCTTCAAGGCGTTTCGGGTCATTTTCTATATGCCGTCGGTCACCAACGTCGTGGCGGTTGCCGTTGTCTGGAGTTATCTGTACAATCCGTCGCTAGGGCTGCTCAACTATATATTAAACTCGTTGGGGTTGGGGTCCGTGCCTTGGCTGCAGGATCCGGTGATGGCCAAAATCTCGCTGATCATCCTGGCCGTATGGCGGGCAATCGGCCTAAACATGATTATTTTCATAGCCGCGATTAAAGGCATCTCGAAAACGTATTACGAAGCGGCGCAAATCGACGGGGCCAGCAGTTGGCGGCAAACCTGGTCCATTACGATCCCGCTGCTGCGCTTTGCGATTTTCTTCGTCTCGATCACCACAATGATCGGCTGGCTGCAGTTCTTCGAGGAACCCTTCGTGATGACCAAAGGCGGCCCGCTCGATGGCACGATGTCCGTGGCTTTGTTTATTTATAACAACGGCTTTCAGTACAGCAAATTCGGATATGCTGCGGCAGGCTCCTTTATCCTGTTCTTCGCCATTATCCTCATCACGCTGATCCAATTCAAATTTCAAAACAAGGAAGCGGATGTCTGATGTCATCCCGGGAGGTGTATACGCATGCAAACCAGAACCTCGGGCGATAAGGCGCTTCAATGGCTGGTCGGAATTCTGCTCGGCGCGATGGGCCTGCTCATGTTGCTGCCGTTCGTCTGGATGATCCTATCATCGTTCAAGCCGGAAAGCGAAGTGGCGCAAATCCCGCCAACGCTATGGCCAAACCAATTTACCCTGGACAACTTCCGCGAGCTGTTTGAGAACATGCAGTTCGGCATTTATTTACGAAATACGTTGATCATCGTTGCCTTCTCCTTCCTTGGCCTGTTTCTGAATGCCTTGGCCGGATTTGCTTTCGCCAAATACCAATTTAAAGGACGAGACGGTTTCTTCTATCTCGTCTTGGCGACCATGATGATCCCCGGGCAGGTCACGATGATTCCGGTCTATCTGATCTTGAACACGATGAGCCTGACCAATACGATGATCGGGATTGTGCTCCCGGGTTTGGTTGGCGCTTTCGGTATTTTCTTATTCCGTCAATTCATGTCGACGATCCCGGACGAGTTACTGGAAGCCACCCGTCTCGACGGAGCCGGCGAATTCCGTATTTTCATGCAGATCGCGTTGCCGATCTCCAAATCGATTCTGGCAGTGCAAGGCATCTTGACGTTCATCGGCGGCTGGAACAGCTTCCTGTGGCCGCTCATCATCGCCAACGACGAGAAGCTGTACACGTTGTCGGTTGGTCTGCAGTTGCTGAAAGGTCAGTACGGAGGAGATTACGCCTTGCAGATGGCGGGATCGGCATTTATGGTCGTACCGATCATCATCATCTTCGTCATTTTCCAAAAACATATCATCGAAAACTATTCGATCTCCGGTATGAAGTAAAACAACTAAAGGGCTGTATCGTGGAAAGCCGATTCTGCTTTCCTAGATACAGCCCTTTAGTCATTCAAATAATCACGCTAAGCGGATTACCCTTCAGCGGATTCTCGAGGATCCAGCTCCGCTTTTGGTCGAAGAGATAAGCGCGGTGGACGAGCACGCGAACCTCCTGACCCGCCTTCAACGTTTCTTTCTCCAGGGAGCGGAACGTCGTTAGGGTATGCCCCCCGACCTCCACCTCCACCAGCCATTCGCTGCCGCGGAAATGCAGGTGCTTCACGACGCCTGGGGCAGTCGCGGATAACAATGTAAATTCGTGATCGGTGCCTACTTCGATGTATTCCGGACGGATCAAGGCTTTCGTCTCCGGCCCTCCGCTTTCCTCCTCGAAGCCTTTCAGGTCGGCAGCACGTTCCACCAGCGTCGATTGCCCGATAAACGAAGCCACGAACGGGGTTTCCGGCTCCTTGTAGATATCCCAAGGCGTCCCTTTTTGCTCCAGCCGTCCCTGATTAATAATCATGATTTCGTCAGCCACCTCAATCGCTTCATCCTGGTCATGAGTGACGAAAATCGAGGTGATCCCTACCCGCTCGATCAACTCGCGCAGCCACGAACGCAGCTCCTGGCGGATCTTGGCATCGATCGCGGCAAAGGGCTCATCGAGTAGCAACAACTGCGGCTGGGGCGCCAAAGCGCGGGCAAAGGCAACCCGTTGGCGCTGCCCCCCCGACAGTTGATGCGGATAGCGGTTCTCGAATCCCCGCAGCCCGGTCAGCTCGACCAGCTCCATGACCCGCGCTCGCGTGTCCGCCTTTGACACCTTCTTCACTTGCAGGCCGAAGGCAATATTATCGAATACCGTCATATGCTTAAAGAGAGCATAACTTTGGAAAACAAAGCCGATTCCGCGATCCTGCGGTGCCAGCTCGTTGACCCGCTGCCCATGGAATAGAATCTCGCCGCCATCCGGCTGCTCCAGGCCCGCTAGCATGCGAAGTATCGACGTTTTGCCGCCCCCGCTAGGCCCCAGCAAACCGATCAATTGACCCTTTTCGATGCCAAAACTGACATTTTGGACGGCATGGAAGCTGCCAAAATGCTTATCCAAATTCCGCACTTCTACATGCATGCAAAACCACACATCCCTTCCGGTTTCCAAAGAACTGAATTATTAAATATTCAGATGAATTTACTTGGATTTGTTTATTAAGAATAGATTACCAAACCGCAAGCATTCCGTCAATCTGAAAAAAAGCAGTAGCCAAGCGGTTTGAGCGGTTTTTTTTGCTATACACTGAACAAAAACCGGCCTTCCCCGAATCTGTTTTCTACAGGGGATGGACCGGTTTTGTCAATTAGTGTTATAAAGTGTTGATGCTATGATGGTGTAATTGGATAAAGCGAGAAGTGAAAACAAAAACGCCCTATGACGTTATGCGGTAAATGCTGTGGCTTAACATTTTGACGTGCGCGACAGCGGCCGGCTTAATCTCTTCAAAGGTCAGCCGATCCTGGATGTAGTAAGAGATAAATCCATGCATACCCAAAAACATGCTGAGCGGAAGAGACGGATTGTTCTCCAGCGGATGCCTCTCCTCCTGCAAAAAACTGCGGATGATGGACTCGAACATATTGAAGCATTTGGCCTGTTCGCTGCGACAGTACGCCAATATTTCCTCATCCCTGAGCATAAACATGATTTCGTATTGGTGCGGATGCTCCAAGCCGAATTTGATGAATTCCAGCATGAGTTGCTCTGCTTTGGTCAGCCCGTCGGTAGGCGGCCGCTTGGTCACCTGCTCGCACAGATGGGTCAGCGACTCGAAATCTTTCACCACGATGGCATAAAACAACTCGGCTTTTTCCTTGAAGTGATAATAAAGCGAGCCGTGACTGTATCCCAAATGCTGACCGATGCTCCTCATGGAAATCCCGCGGTACCCTTTGGTAATGAACAAGTGCCGGGCCGCTTCCATAATTCTTTCTCTCGACAACTCCTGATCAACTGCTCTTCTTGCCATAGGCATTATTCCCCTTCAATAAAATAAACCTTTTCACCTTCCGTCATCACGGCCTGCCCTCCCGTCAAATCGGTCATCCAATCCATAAAGGCTTGCGCCTCCGGATGATGCGGCAGACAGCATAGTGTCACCTTATCCGCAAACCCCGTATCTCCCGTACGGATGCCGCGGTTACGCAATTCATTCTCCACTTTACCTAGCCAAGTGTAATCCAGCTCCACGAATACTTGCTGATGAAGCACACGGGAAATGGCTTCCCCTGCTTCAATCGCTGCGACGGCTCCGTCAGTATATGCCCGGATGAGACCGCCCGCCCCCAGCATGATCCCTCCGAAATACCGGGTTACGACGATGGCGACGTTCTTGAGGCCCTGATTTTTGATCACCTCCAAAATCGGCTTACCGGCTGTTCCGCTCGGCTCCCCGTCGTCCGATTGCTTTTGGATTTCATCCCGTTCCCCGATCATGTACGCGGAACAGTTGTGCGTGGCGTTCCAGTGCTTCTTCTTGATCTCCTCAATAAACTGAAGCGCATCGGCTTCGGTTTCCACCGGTTTCACGTGCCCGATAAACCGTGATTTCTTGATGACGATTTCTTGTTCTCCGGCTTGCCTAACCGTCTTGTACTTTTCCAGCATATGAGACCATCCTTATGAATGTGCCAAGAAGCAGCTCCTCCGGCATCTTCCGGCGAACTGCTTCCTGACATTCTAACTTCAACGCATTTACTACTACCTGGCCATCCTTATTCGGAAAGACGGGCTTCCAGTTCGGCCTTTTCCTTCTCGTAACCCGGCTTGCCAAGCAGTGCGAACATGTTCTTCTTGTACGCTTCGACACCCGGTTGGTCAAATGGATTGACGCCCAGCAGGTAACCACTGATACCGCAGGCTTTTTCAAAGAAATAAACCAGGTAACCAAACGAATATGGCGTCATGTCCGGCACATTCACGACCAGGTTAGGTACATGGCCATCGGTATGTGCCAGCAGCGTGCCTTGGAACGCTTTCTTGTTGACGAAATCAAGCGTTTTGCCGGACAGGAAGTTCAAACCATCCAGATCGGCCGGATCGGATTCAATCGTGATGTGGCTAGGCACCTCAGTCACTTGAATCACCGTTTCGAAGATGTTCCGGTTGCCCTCTTGGATGAATTGACCCATGGAGTGCAGATCGGTGGAGAAATCAACCGAAGCCGGATAGATCCCTTTGTAATCCTTGCCTTCGCTTTCGCCGTACAGCTGTTTCCACCATTCCGATACGTAGTGCAGGGAAGGCTCGTAGTTGACGAGGATTTCCGTCACTTTGCCTTTGCGGTACAACGCGTTACGTACGGCTGCATATTGGTAGCTGGCGTTCTCGGCGAGGTTCGGGTTGCTGAATTCCTTCGACGCATCGGCTGCGCCTTGCATCATTTCTTCAATATTAATACCGGCAGTCGCAATCGGCAACAGGCCAACTGCGGTCAGAACGGAATAACGTCCGCCAACGTCGTCCGGAATGACGAACGTTTCGTAGCCTTCTTCGGTGGACAGCTTCTTGAGCGCCCCTTTGGCTTTGTCGGTCGTTGCGTAAATGCGCTTACGCGCTTCTTCCTTACCGTATTTCTTCTCCAGCGCAGCGCGGAAAATGCGGAAAGCGATCGCCGGTTCCGTTGTCGTCCCCGATTTGGAGATGACGTTCACCGAAAAATCCTTGCCTTCAATCAGTTCAAGCAGGTGATTCACGTAAGTCGAGCTGATGTTGTTACCGGCAAAATAAATTTCCGGCGTCTTGCGCTTGTCCTTCGGCAACAGGTTATAGAACGAATGGGACAGCGATTCGATCGCCGCGCGCGCGCCCAAGTAGGATCCGCCGATGCCGATGACGATCAGGACATCGGAATCGCTTTGGATTTTGGCTGCCGCTTTCTGGATGCGGGCAAACTCTTCTTTATCATAGTCGGTCGGCAAGTTGATCCAACCCAAGAAGTCGGAACCTGCCCCGGTACCTTTATGTAGCTGCTCATGAGCCGTGCGAATCGGCTCCGCAAAATAATCGACCTCATGCTGCCCAACGAATTGCAGGGCTTTGCTGTAGTCAAACGTCACTTTTTTGGACATTGCTGAAACTCTCCTCCGTCTAATATTTATCACACTGACCTATCCAAGAGGAAACGTTCAAAAGCTGCTGTCTGGTAAAAAAAGCCGGTCTGAACGCCGCCTCAAACAACTTAAAACTAGGATACTGTAAATTCCCGGCAATGACAAGGGCACAATATACAGGTTTCCACGCGCCGTGCTAAAATAATTAAATGATGTTCAATTCTTTTGGAAGATGGTGACGAACTTGAAAAAAATCGGATTTATCGGCCTCGGGACGATGGGTGCGCCTATGGCATCCAACCTGCTGAAAGCAGGTTATCCTGTGACCGTGTTTAACCGGACCGCATCCAAAGCAGCGCCCCTTGCCGAGCAGGGAGCTTCCGTGGCACCTTCGCCGAAGGAAACCGCCGTGTGGGCGGACGTCGTAATCACGATGGTCAGCAACGATGAGTCCATCGCCGAAGTATACGAAGGCGAGAATGGCGTATTGGCCGGAATCCGGCCCGGGACCACCGTCATCGACTGTTCGACGATCTCGCCGGCACTCGTCAAACGCCTAGCCGCACAGATTGCTGAGCTTGGAGGCACGTTCCTCGACGCCCCAGTGACCGGCAGCTCGCCGGCCGCAATCGACGGCACCCTCGTATTTATGGTCGGCGGTTCTGCAGAGACTTTAGCGCAAGTGATGGATTTGTTCGACACGATGGGCAAAAAAGTGCTGCACATGGGCGACAACGGCAGCGGTGCCGTCGCTAAGCTGGCCCATAACACGATTGTCGGCATCAACAATCTGGCGCTGGCCGAAGGGTTTGCCATCGCCGCCAAATCGGGTCTGCCAGCAGACCGCTTCCTAGAACTCGTGCAGCTGGGTTCCGCCGGCAGCAAAGCCGCGGAGCTGAAGGGACGCAAAATCATCGAGCACGATTTCACGAATCAGTTCTCGCTTGCCTTAATGCTGAAGGATCTGAAGCTCGCGTCTGCGCTGACCGACGGCTCGGGCATTCCGGCGCCGATGCTGAGTCTGGCTAAGAGCCTGTTCCAATCTGGCCAAACCCAAGGCTTCGGCGAGGAGGACCTCTCCTCCGTCGTCAAGCTGTATGAAGCTTGGATTGGCAAACAAATCGGCGAATAAGCCTTCAGATTATGAAATAAAGGCAGGTACAGCGACATGGAATCGCTGATACCTGCCTTTTTGATTAGCTATGAGGCTTAAGCTCCTGCCCCATAAGAGCAGCAGTAGTCGGTGACGCTGCGCACCTCCAGCTTGAAGGAAGACTTGGCAGGAACGGTGAACGTTCCGCGCCCGCTGATTTCCCGCCACAGCGTTTCGCCGGGAAGCAGCACTTTTAGGTCTCCGGACAAAATGTCCATCACTTCCAGCGAGTCCGTGCCGAACTCATATTCCCCCGGGAGCATGATTCCCAGTGTCAGTTTGCTTCCGTCCGGAAGCCAAACGGTCCGGCTCGTAACTTTGCCGTCAAAATAGATGTTGGCTTGCTTCTCTACGGTTACATTTTGAAGTTTCTCTGTCACGTTCCCCTCTCCCTTCTTCCCCTCTAAGCGGTTGTTCAAAAAGTCGTTTTTTAATCACCTTCCCGGTGCTGAAAATCCGACTTTTTGAACTCCTATTCTTATTTATTTCAATTGGGCTTTCACGTGGTTAACCACGTTTTCTACCGTGAAGCCATACTCTTCGATGACCTTGTCGCCAGGTGCGGAAGCCCCGAATTTATCGATGCCGATGACCGAGCCTTTCTCGCCGACAAAACGATCCCATCCGAACGGATGCGCCATTTCTACAGCAACGCGGGCTTTAACGTCCGGCAGGATAACGGAGTCCTTGTAAGCCTGATCCTGTTTATCAAACAGATCCACGCTCGGCAAGCTGATGACGCGAACCTGGATGCCTTCTTCGGCCAAAGCGGCTTGCGCTTTAACCGCGAGTTGGACTTCCGAACCCGTAGCGATGATTTGCGCAACCGGTTTGCCGTCCTTCGCGTCGGATACGACGTAACCGCCGCGTTTGATCCCTTCGCGAGCCGCTTCCGCTGTTTTCTCCAGGATCGGCAGGTTTTGACGAGTCAGCACCAGGACGACCGGATTCGATTTGTTCTCTACCGCATAAGCCCATGCTGCCGACGTTTCATTGCCGTCCGCCGGACGGATGACCGTCAAGCCTGGGATGATCCGCAGGGAAGCGAGCTGTTCGATAGGTTCGTGAGTAGGGCCGTCTTCGCCGACCGCGATGCTGTCATGCGTCAGCACGTAAGTCACCGGCAACTTCATCAGTGCGGACAAACGCACTGCCGGACGCAAGTAGTCAGTGAACACGAAGAACGTGCCGCCGAACACTTTCAGACCGCCATGCAACATGATGCCGTTCATGGCAGCAGCCATACCGAACTCGCGAACGCCGAAGTACAGGTTGCGGCCATCGCGGGTTTCCGGTGTATACATCGCCAGATCGTTCAAATGTGTCATTGTCGAGCTTTCCAGGTCGGCGGAGCCGCCCAGCAGCTGCGGTACGTTTGGAGCAAGTCCGTTGAGCGCGTTACCGGAAGCTACGCGCGTGGAGACCGCTTTGTCTGTTGCGCTGTACTTAGGCAGCTTCGCATCCCAACCGGATGGCAGATCGCCGGCAATCGCTTGCTCGAATTGAGCGGCCAGCTCCGGATATTGTGATTGATATTGCTTAAACGTTTCTTGCCAAGCTTGATAAGTGGCAATCCCACGTTCTTTAACTTTGGCAAAATGCTCGCGTACTTCTTGCGGAACATAGAAATCTTCTTCATATACCCATTTGTAATTCTCTTTGGTCAGCTTCGCTTCTTCAGCGCCCAGCGGGGAGCCGTGGGTACCGCCATGGCCGCCTTTGCCTTGCTTGTTCGGGCTTCCGTAACCGATCACTGTCTTCACTTCGATCAGCGTTGGACGTTCAGTGTCGCCTTTCGCTTCTTCGAGCGCCGCTTCGATGGCCGCCAGATCGTTCCCATCTTCTACGCGCAGCGTTTGCCAGCCGTAAGCTTCGAATCGTTGACGCACGTTCTCCGAGAAGCTGAGATTCAGCTTGCCGTCCAGCGAGATATCGTTAGAGTCATAGAGGAAAATCAATTTGCCAAGCTTCAGGTGACCGGCGAGCGATGCCGCTTCACTGGCCACGCCCTCCATCAGGTCGCCGTCGCCGCAGATGCCGTACGTATAGTGATCGATCACTTTCAGATTGCCTTTATTGTAAGTCGCAGCCAGTTGGGTTTCTGCAAGCGCCATCCCTACTGCCATCGCCAAACCTTGACCAAGCGGGCCGGTTGTCGCATCCACACCAGCGGTATGACCAAACTCCGGATGACCCGGCGTTTTACTGCCCCATTGGCGGAATTGTTTAATTTCTTCCATCGGGAGGTCGTACCCGGACAAGTGCAGTAAGCTGTACAGCAGCATGGAGCCATGGCCGGCGGACAAGACGAAACGGTCGCGGTTGATCCAGGTTGGTTCGTCCGGATTATGGTTCATCGTTTTGGCAAATAGTTGATATCCCATTGGGGCGGAACCCATCGGCATGCCAGGATGGCCGGATTTCGCCTTCTCGATCGCGTCGATCGCCAGCGTACGAATGGTAGTGATCGAGAGTTTGTCGATCGTGTTGTTGTCTGAAAGTGACATTCGTGTTTCCTCCTTCATTATGAAAAGATCGTTGAAAACCATGAAACATTTAACGCTCCAATTACAAAACAATCATTTTGAAAAAATCATTTTGACTTTATCTATTGTAGCACTTCCTACTCCCCTTTTCCATACCATTATTCCCAACCATTCCCCTGTAAATGAGCTTTTTTCGTGTTGCTCCTGCCCCGTTAATAATTCCCTTGCTTTTTAGGAACATATGTTCTATACTATGTGAAAACATTCACCTCTAGATCCGGCATAAATCCTTATCTATTAGGAGGCTAAAGATCATGATTACCCGTATTCCAACTCCGTTTAGCTATTCTTCCGCCGTTACGGCCGGCGACTATGTCTTTCTCGGTCTGCACCGAGGTTTTGGCGACGACTTCACCGCGCAAATCCACGATGTCTTCACCCAACTGAAATCCACCTTATCCGCGTGCGGATGCCCGCTGGAACGGTTGGTGAAAGTGAATGTGTATCTCAAGCATATTCAGGATCTGCCTGAGATGGAGAAGGTATTTTTCGAGTACTTTGAGCAAAACCATTGTCCGGCGCGCATGACCTCCACCACTGAATTCATCGATACCGATTGTCTTCTGATGATTGACGGGATCGCCTACCGGGGAGAGGAATAACGTAAAAACCGGCATCATGACGAGCTGACACGCTGCCCATGATGCCGGTTTTGTTATCCAAATCTCATGAATGAGGCCGTTAGTTGAAAACGACCGTCTTGTTCTGGTGGACCAAAATCCGGTCCTCGATATGCCATTTTACAGCCCGGGCTAGCACAACCCGCTCGATGGTCCGACCGATTCGTTTCAGTTCGTTCACGTCGTCACGGTGGCTTACACGCTGCACGTCCTGCTCGATGATCGGTCCACCGTCCAGTTCCTCAGTCACGTAATGCGCGGTGGCGCCGATGATCTTGACCCCGCGGTCATAAGCTTGAGCATACGGCTTACCTCCCACAAACGCCGGCAGGAACGAGTGGTGAATGTTGATCAGGCGGTTGCGGTACGGCTCGATCAGCGCCGGGGAGACAATTTGCATGTATCTCGCCAATACGATTAAATCGACGTTGCCTCCGACGATCTCCAACTGCTTTTGCTCGGCTTCGCGTTTCGTCTCTGGCGTCACCGGAATGTGGTGGTACGGAATCCCAAACGATTCGACGTATTCCTTCATATCCGGATGATTGCTAACGACCATGGAGATTTCCGCATCCAGGTCTCCGGCTTGCCATTGCCAAAGCAGCTCGACCAGGCAATGATCCTCCTTGGATACGAAGATCGCCAGCTTCTTCTTGCGGCTCAGCTGATAGATGTTCCACTGCATCCGGAACTGCGAGGCGATCGCTTCAAAATCGCTCCTCAGCGCCGCAATCCGCCCGTCCAATCCATCCAAATCGAATTCGACCCGCATAAAAAACATGCCGCCCTCCGGGTCCATCGTATACTGGTCCGACTGCACGATATTCGCCCCATGCTCGTGCAGGAAGCGGGATACCGCGGCAACGATCCCCGGCCCGTCCGGGCAGGAGATCAACATGCGCGCACGGTTGCTCTCATAAGGTTTGACGGGTTGTCCGCCCGTTTTGATATGCGTATCCATTGTTCTTCCATTCCCCTTGCCACAAATGATGTCTTCGTTATTTACCCGCGCCGGCAAACCAGGCCACCAGGCGTTGGTTCACCTGCTCTTCCGTCAGCTCTGGGAACAGGCTGGCTTCCATCGCGAGGTCGTACAGCCGCTCCATCGGCTCGCGCGGATCGGCCTTCTTCGCTTTGGCATCGTTCTTGAGCAGATTCCACGTATCCAGCACGAAGGAACGGGCCCCGATGTCCTGCTTGGCAAAAAAGTCGGCCAAACGCTCCACATCGCTCAGGAACGATTCACCAAACCGTTCGCCGACGTTCCCGCGCAGCAGCGCGATCTCGACTTCGTACATCGGGCGTTGAGTTTTCGCATCCTTCCCGACCCAAGGCGTCTCCAGAATGAACGGCCGGCCTTGCAGCGCCTCATGATGGACGACGCGGTGGATCGCATCGAAGCCAATCCAGCCGGAGCCGATCGGCGTATGGCGGTCTTTTCCCGCGCCAACCGGGTTTTTGCTGTCATTGATATGAACGACTTCAATCCGCTTTAATCCGATCGTATCGTCGAATTTCTTCAGGACGCCGTCCAGATCATTTACGATATCATAGCCGGCGTCATGGATGTGACAGGTATCAAGGCAGATGGTTAAGCGCTCGTTGTGTTGGACTTTCTCGATAATCTGCGCGATTTCCTCGAAGCTGCGACCGATCTCCGTCCCTTTGCCGGCCATGGTTTCCAGCGCGATGCAAACGTCGGTTTCACTCGTTCCGTTCAGCACTTCGTTAAGGCCTTCCGCAATGCGATTCACCCCGTACTCCGCATCCTTGTCCGTAAAAGCGCCGGGATGAAGCACGATGTTACGTACGCCAAGCGCATGGGTACGACGGATTTCCTCCTGCAGGAAATCCACGGCAAGCTGGTACGTGTTCGATTTGTAAGAACCTAGATTGATAATGTAAGGCGCATGGACGACGATTTCGTCGATACTGGCTTGTTTCATCGCCGCTTGGCCTTCTTCAATATTCATCGATTCGATCGGTTTACGCCGCGTATTTTGCGGTGCCCCGGTGTATATCATGAAGGAGCTGGAGCCGTAGGTTACCGCCTCGGCCGTTGCGCTAAGCAGGCCCTTGTCCGAGAACGATACATGGGAACCAATTTTCAGCAAGGTATTTTCCCCCTTTTGGACATTAAATCGCTAAACAAACCTATTTTAGCTTGAATGCTGAAATAAATAAAGAAATAAGGTATAATTTTAGCAGATTATCTCAGTTTTGAAAGATTCAATTTCTACTATCATAATATCCGAATTTTTAGCGAAAAGCGAAATCCGTTCCGAGGTGATGAATCGTGCTGCAATCTACCGTTTACATACTAACCGCCCAAGGCCCGAATCGCTGGTTTATGAACAGCATCGCGTTTTGGGGTTTCGTGCTGCTTGGCATGATGGCGATCGGCGGCTTCTTTATGTTCCGCAAATTTTTGAAGGTACTCCCGAAGGCTGACGGCATGTCGAAGCTGGACTGGCAGAACCATTGGGTCGAGCAGAGCCGCCACCTATGGACGGACGAAGCCAAAGCGTTCCTCGACCGGTTGGTCGAGCCTGTACCGGGACCGTTCCGGGACATCGCCAAGCATTCGATCGCCGCGGAGATCGGCAAAATTGCGCTGCAGGAGGAAGCCTCCGAGGTCACGCAGGAGCACTGCATCCGCGGTTACATCGTAGCCACGCCAAAACGCGACAACAAGTTCCTTGTTAAGTTTCTGGAAAATAATCAGATCGATTATCAACCCTATCGGCATTTAATGAACAAATAAGCGCATATGCACAAATTCACATCCGGCTCCTTGTCTTGCACTAGGCAGCCGGATTTTTACGTAGAGGAGGATTCAGGAAAACATGAAAACGGTGATCTTCGGGGGCTCGGGGTTTATCGGCCGGGCGCTGGCCAAGTTTTGGCTGAGCCAAGGACACGAGGTAATGATTGTCACGCGTGGTGGTACCGGGGGAAAGCGCTGGCTGCAGGAGGCTGCTGCTTCCGACGCTTTGCTGACCTCCACAACGTGGTTGGAGTTGGAGAGAAATCCTGTGCTACTGGAAGGCGTTTCAACCATCGTGAATCTGGCCGGAGCTACACTGAATCAGCGTTGGTCGAAACCGACCAAGCAGCGGATTCTAGAGTCCCGCCTGGAGTCCACCCGAGCGGTTGCCCGCGCCGTTGAGCGAATGAAACTAAAACCCGAGGTTGTTGTACAAGGTTCCGCAGTTGGCATTTATGGCACTTCGCTCTCAGAATCGTTTGACGAGAGCTCGTCCATACCATCACCTCCCCCCGATTTTCTCGCCGAGGTGACAGCGGCTTGGGAGGAGACGGCAGACCAGGAATTCCGCGGAGTCCGCGTAGTCAAGCTGCGCACCGGAGTCGTACTCGGGCAAGGCGGCGGCGCATATCCGTTGATGCGCCTCCCCTATCAGCTTGGCATCGGAGGAAGTATCGGCAGTGGCAAGCAATGGGTCCCTTGGATTCATATTCAGGATATGGTGAGGCTGATTGATTACTGTGTCACTCATCCGGAAGTTCGCGGCCCGGTGAACGCAGTGAGCCCGTATCCGGTGACGAACCTTGATTTTGGGCGCACCGTATGCCGCGTGCATCGCCGTCCCTTCTGGCTTCCGCTGCCGGCGGCGGTGCTCCGAGCCGCGTTAGGCGAGATGTCGCTCCTGCTGCTCGAGGGGCAGCAGGTCATTCCCCGCGCGTTGCTAGAGGCTGGATTCACCTTCACTTATCCTGATTTAGAATCGACGGTCGCCGATCTGAAGTCCTAAAATGATCAACGGCCCGGAGACTGGAATTTCAGTCTCCGGGCCGTTGTCATTATCAACATTCAGGCGTTTACATCCGCGACTTCGTGAGCAAATACAAGAAATAAGGCGCACCGATAATAGCTACTACAATCCCGGTTGGGATCTCAGCCGGCTGAAGCACCCAGCGGCCTAGTGTATCGCCTAGGATAACAAGCAAACCACCAGCCAGCGCGGAGGCAGGGAGTAAATACTCATGCTTGGGTCCAACCAGTCGGCGGGCCAAGTGCGGCGCGATCAGCCCCACGAAGGAGATGCCTCCGCCCACGGCGACGCAGGCGCCGGTCAAACCAACCGCGGCAGCCAAGAGCCCCAGACGGGATCGCTCCAATGGAGTGCCGAGACCCGTCGCGGTTTGATCTCCCAGATTGAGCACATTCAGCGCGCGCGACTTCAAGAACACGTAAGGAAGCAGTACGATCAGCCAAGGCAGCAGCACCAGTACGTACTTCCACGACGTTCCCCAAATACTGCCGACCAGCCAGATTTGCAGCATCTGAAAATTCTCCGGACGCAAGCGCAACTGCAGAACGATCATCGCGGCATTGATGCCGGCAGCAACCGCAATCCCAACCAACACCATTCGGATGGGGAGCAAACCGTAATTTTTTTTGAAGGAGAGTACGTAAATCAAGGTCGCTGCCCCGGCCGCTCCAAGAAAAGCCAGGACCGGCATCATATAGACGGGGGCGCTTGTCGTCGTCGGATAAAACGAAATAAACAGCGTTACCGCAAGGCCAGCTCCGGCATTGATTCCAAGCACCCCGGGATCGGCCAGCGGGTTACGGGAGATGCCTTGGAAGATACAGCCGGCAACCGCCATCCCCATTCCGATCAGCACGGAAATCACGATGCGCGGCAACCGGAATTCGAATAAAATCAGCTCTTGTTTATCTGTCCCAATGCCAACCAGGGTCCTAAACACATCGAGCGGCGACAGACGGATGTACCCGGTATTCATGCTAAAGATGAATACGGCAAGGATCAATAGCGCAAAGACGGTCATGACGATATAAGCTTTACGGGCTTTCTGCCGCAAATGCATAGGGGCTTCGATTCGGTTCATTCCAATCCCCCCTTCTGCTTCATGGCGAGATACAGGAAGAACGGCACCCCGATAACGGCAATCAATGCGCCAATCGGCGTTTCATGTGGTGGATGAACCATCCGCGCCAAAATATCCGCAAAGACCATCAGCAAACTGCCAAGCAGGGCCGAGGACGGGATCACCCAGCGGTAATCAACGCCAACTAAAAAGCGAGCCACGTGCGGAACCAACAAGCCAACGAACCCAATCGCCCCGACAATCGAAACCGCACTGCCGGCTAGAACCAACACGATGAGCATGCCAAGCGCCTTAATCAAGCGTGTTCTTTGGCCCAAGCCGGTCGCCACCTCTTCGCCGAGGCTGAGCAGAGTAATTGATTTCGACAGCAGCAAAGCGCAGAACAACCCGGCGAACACCCAAGGTGAGACCAGTTTGATTTGCAACCAATTCGCACCGGCAATCGCGCCAGCGTACCAGAATGCAAGATCCTGTCCAATATTGAAGTAAATCGCAATCCCCTCGCTGATTGCGGTCAACAGCATACTGACGGCAGCCCCTGCCAACGTCAGTCGAACCGGAGACATGCCTCCCTTGGACATGGAGCCGATGCCGAATACGAGTCCGGCACCCAGCCCGGCTCCGATAAACGAATAAAACATCGTTAGCAGGAATGAGGTGCCTGGCATCAACGCAAAGCTAATGGCCAGCGCCAGCCCTGCGCCGGAGTTAAGTCCCAATAAGCCGGAATCAGCCATCGGGTTGCGTGTCATCCCCTGCATAATGGACCCGGCTACCGCAAGCGCCGCGCCGATTAATGCAGCCGCCAAAGCCCGCGGGAGCCTCAGCTCCATAATAATTTGATGCTGAGTTTGCTCCGCCTGAAAGTGGAACAGCGCATCCCAGACGGTAGTGAGGTGAATATCTGCCGCCCCAACGGAAATCGAAAGGCAAATGGCAAACAGCAGCAGCACGGCACCGCCGAATAAAATCAAAGTTGCCGCAAGCGGGCGGGAACGGTAGCGTGGTTTGGTAGATTGGGTTATTGCCGACATGTCGAGAACCATCCTTTAATCAATTTTGCCGAAAAATAAGAGCATGAAATATGTAATTGAGAATCATTCTCGTTCATTATACCCGCTTTTCCGGTGAGAATCTACGGCCATTTCAAATTTGGTCCATGACTTTCCGGTCAAGCGTGGGCGATAATCCCCTAAACCTCCTTGCTCAAGAAACCTCCACACCGAATTTAAAGCTCGTCTCCGCTAAATAAAACGTGTCGTCCGCCTGCAAAGGATATTCTTTATATGGAGCCACACTCTCCCCGTTTAACCGAGTCCCGTTCTTCGATCCTAGATCCTTGAGTAAACAGCCGCGCGAAGTGACCAAAATCTCCACATGGGCACGGGAAACGCCTGCGGTATTCTCCACATATTGAACGATCTCTTCGGAGCGCCCGATTACGAAGCTTCCTGGGGTCAACGGAATCCGCTCTGACACGCCACCACCCTCCTCGAAACGATCTAAATAATAGTGCGGGCTGCGACCGTTCAACGATCGATCTTGTCCCTGCAGCATGGACCGGCTCAGCAACACTGTAGGGGGGGATCCCCCCACTTCGGGTTCAGATTCACTCGCTGCTGCCGCGGATTCCGGCATCTCATACGAAAGCTCTGTCCGCGGCACGAACGACTCCACCGAGGACCTGGCTGGAAAAACGCCAGAAGACTCTAAAGCTTCAATATTTCTATTGTAGAATGAAGAGCCCGATGGTCGTTCTGCGGATAATCCCAGAAGTCCCGATACTCCTAGCGCCTCAGGGGCTTCCTCCAACACTGTTCCTTCCGTTTCTTCTTCCACTGCCGCGGAACTGCGCAGCTTTCGCCATAGAACAAATCCGGCAACCCCTAAAAGTACGGTAACCGCTATGCTTAGCGATAACCCGAATGCTCCGGGTCGATCAAAATAGAGAAGCTTCCAACACAACGCATCCACAAGCAGCACCCCGAGCACAAGGTAAGTCGGTTTGATCTGTATTTCTCTCGGCGATACCTTCTCGTCGAGTCCCGCCCATTCTTCCCGTTTAACGTTTACATCGTTAACGGCACTGCCTGCCCAAGTTCCCGATTCCACCGGCTCCCGTAACGGTAGATATTCCCTAACTACGGCAGAACGAGGAAATGACGGAGAAGGCTCCGAAAGCCTTGGCAACGGCTCCTTTACTGTCGTTGATGTTCTCCTTGCCTCCGCATTGCTTTCCGGCTTGATATCCGGTTCGTCCGACAACAAACGCAACAGCATTTTTTTAAGTTCTCCCAAAGAAAAAAGCTCATCCCCACATAACCGAATCAACTGCGGGATTCCATCCCCTTCGACATGTGTGACGCAAGTTAGCAGTCGGGTCATCAATGATAACAGCATCTGGGACAGCGGGAGAGCGGCCGGCATCTCCTTCCAAGGAACATAAGTAAAATACAGCGACCCGCTGGATAGCGGCTCCTCCACAAAAATATGCGTCTCATCGAGCAAAAAACCGGATGGGGACAACATATACCTCTTGCTATCTTCCAGCACAGCAACCACTTGGAGCAGCAAACCGTAAAACTCCGGCATGCCGATTTTGTCGCTGCGTAAGCACTGAGACAGCATTCTTTTTCCCGTAATGTCATAGTGCAAACTAATTTGATAATCAACCTCGCGAATGTCGAGCCGCAGCAGGTTCGGCACGGTCACCGATGCCAGCATGGCGCGCTGGACGCGATTCAATTGTTCAGGCTTTAGCCCTTCTTTAGCCTCAAGAATCATGTAGGTTCCGCCGTCCCTAACAAAATCGGCAACTAACTCTGGCATGGCACGCCCCTCCTCGCACGTCACATATAGTAGATCGCCAGTATCGCCCCCGGCAGCACGGCTAACATAAACGGAAACTGCAATTGGCCTTTGGCGGCAATCTGAATGGGGAGCGTACTTCGCAGGGCGGCTGCCCCAAGGACGCTACCGGTGATGCGACGCAGACGAACCCCAGTCTCACGACGCCAAATCAAGATGATTAAGCCGATGCACCCTGCAGCCAAAATCGAATACATCATCGTCGATAGAGCGAAAGCGATTCCCATCCAGGCCCCAATTCCTGCAAACAGCTTGACATCGCCTCCTCCAACCGCACGCAGTAAATACAGTGCAAACATCAGACCAAATCCAGATGCAGCCCCGGCAACAGCGAACCAAGCACCAATCCAGCCCTCCATCAAAAGGTGATAGGACAGTCCGGACCAGATTCCCGTTATCGTGATGATATTAGGAATTTTCATCGTTCTCAAATCCGTGACGAAAGCCGCAAGTAACATCAATAAACAACTCCCTAACTCAACCATCAGCCCTTGCACTTCCTTCCTATTCCGAATGCGGACTTGCCACCTCGAACCCGGCTGTCGTGCGCAAGCCCTCTCCCGTTTCAATCACGAAACTCCACGTCCCCGGCGTAGTGTTTCCCCCAACCAACCAGGTCCAAGCAATCCTGCCTTGATCATCCGCAGTCGCTTCCCCTAAATATTTCGCCTGGCTAACCCCGCTTTTATAATAGATGGTCAGCTTGGCGCTAGTCCCGGGAGCAACCTGGGCAACGATCGTCGCCCGATGTCCGGCATACGCCGGGTCTGGCTTGGAGACCACAACCGCCGCTTCCCCGGTTTGGCTGTCTCCGCTTCCAGCCCCCGAATCCAGTTCACCGGTATCGCCGATCCAAAGACGCTCTTCCGCCCTCGTTTGCAGTACCATCCGCCGCCCGGAAAACGGGACCTTCAGCGGAAGCTCGTAACTCACCTCTAGTCCGAAATAAGGCTGCTTGCCCGTCTTCAAGTCTGGAACCGTGACACGATTGACATGCAAGCGTTCTTCCTCCAGCAAGGTCCCTTGCAGGAACGGGCGTAACATCGGTTTAACCAACGGGTCCAAAACAGCTTCCACCGCATTCGTCTTTAACTCTTGCAGCGGTTCGTCGCCTTTACGCGCAGCATCGGTTATCCATGTCGATAGAGGGGCCGGCAGTTTTGCCGCATATTGTCCCGCCCATTCCTCAAGCGACAGGGACGGCATTCGCCAAGAGAACGGGCTGTTTCCCGAAACCGTTCCCTTATTGCGGGAACCCCCCGCTCCATTCAAAGGAGCGGTTCCCTGACCCGTCTCCCCGACCGGTGTCTGCGTTTCTTGCTGCCCGCTGCTCTGCGCCTCGACCGCAATCGCCACCGGATAGATATGTGCGGAGATTTGTTTGACAGCATTCGCTGCCGCCGCATGCAATTGTCCGGATAGCAGCGTCATATGGACAAGGAAAATGAACCAGAATACGACCAACACGAAGACGGGAGCGATCAAAGCAGCCTCCAACGTGATACTTCCTAATGACCCCTTTTCCCGGAAGCGTTGTGCCTTCGATCCTTCAATATGAGAAGTCCGCTTGTTTGGCAGCATAGTACCGGCTTCCTTCCACGTTTCCTTTCAATACGCCGACCTTACCCAACGTTTTACATACCCCGGGCAAAAACCATAAAGGCATTGCCACCGTCACTTTCCCTTTGACATAGGTGGCTCGCTCCGCCGGATCGATCCCGGTATTCAATGATATAACGGCAAGCATTCGCGACAACCGCTGTTCGCTGCGGCCATGCAGCAGCAGAAACAACCGGAGATGATCCCGATAAGTCAGATCAACCTTAAGGTAGTCGCTTAACTGGATTTTCCCGTCCCGGGTTAATGCGATCATATCCTGCAAGGCATGCTGCGCTCCGTACAGCAGGGCTGCGGCAAACACCAGTAAAGGATTCCCTTTGGCCGCGTTCTTGCTGAAGCCCTCCATTGTCCGAATGGCCAGACGCATTGCAAAAATCTCTCCAAACGCGCTAGCGACATTCCCTCCCGGATTATGCATACCGTACAAAATATACTCAACCTCTTGGCTCTCCGGCGCGAATTGCTCGCGGATCACTTCAAGCTTGTCCGCTTGGCCTTTGCCCTCTAGCAAACCGTTCAAGGCGCTGACATCCAGGAAGTGAAAATAACTCGCAACGTACTCCATTTGAAATACGGAGTCCGACATCCCTCCCATCAGTCCTGCCAAACCGCCGTACAATCCGTCCATCCTTCCCATGGAGGCTTGTCCCGCCTCACTTGGATCATCGTTCAAGGCGGCCGAGGCAGACCCGTCTCCAGAGGTGGAACGGTTTAACGATCGATTGGCTTCCATCTTCACCTCTAGTTGATCGAATTTGGCCTGGTGCTCTTTCAATCCGTTTTTGAGCTGTTCGATTTCACGGATCCAGCCGGCTGCCTCCTTCAGCTTGGCGCTTGCTGCCTTCTCTGTCGCCTTCCGCTCCTTATCGGAGGACCGGTGACTGTCCAGCCGACGAGCGCTCGCATCCAGCATATTGGCTGAACCCGGAGTGACGAATTGCCGGAGATAGGCATCGCATGCCTCAGCCGTGCTATTCACGCCCGAAGCGAAAGATGTAGACGAAGCCGTCGCCGATAATACAGATTCGCTTTGCGCTAGGAGCGAGGTTCCGGTGTTCCGGAGTCCGGCGAACGCCGCCGACTGCCGATCGATATCCGCGGCCAGGCCGGCAAACGTCTCCTCGGATAGCAGCAGGGATCCGGCTTGGCTCCGGATATTGGCGATGACGTCGCCGTCGCCGACCGGACCGGAACTGCCACCGCGGGTGCTCGTCCCGGCTGACACTTCGTTATAACCCGTTTGCTCCGGGCGCTTTTCCGCCTCTTCAATCGTTTGCCGCATCTGATCATTGATCCGCCGCGCTTCCTCCAGCAGGGCCCTAGCCTCTGGCAGGCGTGAGGCATGGTTCTGCTCTGCAAGCCGTTGATCGCGGTCCAGTTTAGCAAACATCCCGCTGGTTGTTGAACGGTAGCGGCTGATTTCCGCCGTATACATCCGATCCTCGGGTTCCTTACCCGCATCCGCCTCGACTTGGCTCACATAAGCGGGATAATTCGCCGCAGCGTCGGGCAGCGTGGAGATATCGCCGTTCCAGGCTTCCCCGTGGGTCCCGCCGCTTCCCACTGACAGTACTTCCGCATAAGGTCCTACTGCATTGGCCGCTTGCCGCTGCTTCTCCAGAAGTTCATCCAGCTTGGCTTCCCTCTGGTCGTAAAGCTTCTGTAATTTTCCCAGCAAATCCACCGTATTCGAAGCTTCCTTCATCACTCCGGCCATCGGTTTAAAGCGATTCAACAGATCTATAGTTACGTCGATCGGTGCCCGGTATTTCATTTGTTCGCGGATTTGTTGCTCGAACACGGGATAGGTTCCGATGGGACGCAAAAATTCGACAGAAGAAGAATCTAATTGGGCTCCCAGCAAAGGTAACCCCTCGCTACGTCCGACCAGTTCGAGCTGGTCCTGAAGCACCTTTGCCATAATGTAGTTCCCGTCGGTTTGCCCATATGCAAATAGGCCGTACCGTTCGGCCAGTTCCCGGTCGTAAGCGGACAGGACGGACCTCGAAGCCGCATGCGTCAAAGCTTCTGCTTTGGCTTGCAGGGCGAACATTCTGGCAAAATCGATAAACAGGGCGACAAATGCGAATACCGCGGCAAATATCACGATAAAAAATACCGTAACCGCTCCTTGCTCCGAGCGTTTCCGTTGGAACACCGCCATCCTCCTTTCCCATCATCGCGATGATTTACCAAACAGCTTCAGCGCCTCCTGCGCCTCCTGCTTATCCATCCCCCCTTGCCCCCTACCGCTTCGGAATTTCTCGCCGTAATAGCTCGCAAGCTCCACCGTCCGAATCCATTCCACCGGTTCGACGACATAGGCCTCCGCACGCCCGCTCTGGTTGACATCGCCAATCCAGCCCTCCAATGGAGCCAGCGGAACCAGCCGTTCTAAAGCTACGCTTACTTTACGCATGAGCAGCCGGTTGTCGTAGCGCATCTCCCCGCTAAGGCCCTTAGGCACTTCAGCTCCTGTCCGACTTAGCTTCCGAACCGGGAGCGACTGCCCTGCCTCTCGATCTTCCGCCGGCAAATTCAGCTTGGCGGTCCCGCCTTCGCCGTTCCAGTCAAATACAGCCTGCAGCATACCGTCATCCCCTAGGCGCCAGTAGAGGGGATCGTACTCCCCTTCGTCAAAGGCGCCAGTCAAACTGTCCTGATGGCTATTCTCCCAGTTGTAAGCCGTTCGCTCCGCTGCAACGGTGGCAGCCTGACCCAATAGCACATGTTGATACAGGTAGAGGCAGAAGAACAGGAGAATGAGCACCGTGTAAAAAACCATCGGAAGCACCAATGAGGCTTCGATCGTAAAGCCCCCGCGTTGATCCCGCCATAGGCCCATAATTACTCTCCGTCCATGAAGTCTTCGGTCTTTGACTTGGCTTTCCCAAGCAAGCTCTCGACGATGTCTCTCAACTGATCTCGGAAAATCACTGCAATTATGACGATCACCGCGATAATTAAGATCATTTCTAGCATTCCCAGCCCTTCTTCATTGCGCCATGCCCCTTTGATTTCCTTGCGAAATGCAGTCAACATGTTGATTCCTCCTCTGCTCGAATTTACAAATTCATAATCATAAACGCCGGTGCGCCCACCAGAATCAGTACCGCCATAAACAGCAGCACCATGGGGAAAACCAGCTTGGACGATGCCTGCTCGCCCAGCGTTTTGCCGACGGCTTTGCGTTTCTCCCAGAGCGAATGGGACAAATCTCGCAACGCCAGTGCAAAATCTTCTCCGCCGCGGCGGTAGTTTAAGAGAACCGCCGTAGCAAACGCGGAGACCTCCTGAATACCGCAACGTTTGCTGAAACCTTCCAACGCTTGCTGAAACGAATCGCCCCCTTCCCATTCCTTTTGCATTTGTAGCAGCTCCCTGTATAAAGGATGGTTGGCTTGCTCCCGCTTGCGCTCCAGACATAGCTTAATCGCTTGCTGAACCGTTGAGCCTGCGCCAACCAGCAACACGATCTTGTTCAGCAACTCGGGCAGTTCAAGCAGAACGAGCTGCTCTCGTCGTTGTACCTTGCGATGGAGGTCGTTAATCAGCGCCATCGGCATCAACACGGCTAACAGACCCCCGATCAGCAAACCGCTGGCACCGCCGCTCAGCAAGGTCATCAAGCACCCGAAGATGAGAAATAGATAACCGTACGTGAGCGCTTCTGCCAACAACAACAAGGTCATTTCACCGCTGCGCCGATTCCCGCAGATTTTCTGCACGGCACGCTGAACCTTAAAGAAAAAGCGTGGAAGTCGCTGGGACACTTTGATCCGCTCCAAGAGCAGCAGCATCGGCGGCGATAGGCGCACGAGCCTTAACCCTTCCATGGTTAATCCCTCATAACTGCGGTAAAGTAACCGGGACTTCCAATAGGCATATAGCCAGCTTCCGCCTATGGCGGCCAGCAGCAATCCCGCGACCAGCAGGTACATTGGCAAAGGCCCCTCCTCTATAGCCGAATATCGATGATCTTTAACATCAGCCAAGCACAAACTGCATACAACAACAAAGCCAGTCCCGAGATCAACAATCCGACTCCCTGATGCAGCGGAAGCATATAGTCCGGGGAGGTCATCTGCATAAACAATAAGAACAAAATGGGGGCCGCCAGCATTGCCTTGGCTTCGAACCGTTTTTGGGCAATCATCACGCCAATTTCCTGACTGATTTCCAGCTTCTCGCCGATGAGGTTCGAGGTGCGTCGGACAACTTCAACCAAATCTCCGCCTGAACGCTTGCAGGTCGTAAATACATCCGCAAAGTTGTCGATATCCTCCAGTGCGGCCCGACGGCTGAAATCGAGTAGCGCTTCCTCGACCGGCTGTCCGTAATCCATACGTGCGCAGATGATCGCAAGCTCTCGCATGACATCGTTGTCCCCATCGGGATATAGAAGCTTTAAATCGTCGATCGCTTCGCGAAAGCCGTTCTCTACCGAACGACCAGAGGCCAAAGACGAAGATAACGAATATAATGCCTGCTTAAAATGCAGGCTCAGGTTCTCCCTTCTCCGGCGCAGTAAGTAGCTGCTCCAATATTTCGGCGCATGCACGCCGCAAAGCGATAAGAGAAACGCCAGCGGGACCACCCGGAAGAAGACATAACCCAAGGCATAGAACGCAGCTCCTCCAACCAACATACAAATGCCCCTTTGCTGTGCAGACAATGGATATACTCGATAATCCGCTAGTTTCGCCGGATTATCGGCAGCAATGAATCCAACCCTCCATTTCTGCAGATTTGCCCGCCTTTTTAGCAACGAAAACCCTCCCATCCTAACTCTGCATTAATTGAAAGGCATACCCGCCATGCGCAGCTTGTCCGTATGTATTAACCCTGTATCGCTGCTTTGCAGCTTGCCAACGATTCGACCGTTTTGTTCCCCTTCTTCCCGAAAAGTAAATAAGGGCTGAAGTACCACCTCCCCTTCCTGCAGACCAACGACCTCGGAAATTTCCGTTACTCGGCGCGAGCGATCGCGCAGACGCGACAAATGCACGAAAACGTCGATGGACGAGGCGATTTGCTGCCGAACGACCGGAAGCGGTAATTCGGCTCCGCTCAGCACCATCGTTTCCAGCCGACTGATCATATCCGCAGTGCTGTTGGCATGCCCGGTAGAAAGACTGCCGTCATGGCCGGTATTCATCGCCTGCAGCATGTCCAGTGCCTCAGCTCCACGCACCTCACCGACGACAATTCGGTTGGGCCGCATCCGCAGCGAGGATCGAATCAAATCGCGGACGGTAATTTCACCCTTCCCTTCCGTATTCGCATTCCGGGTTTCGAGCGATACTAGATTCGGTACCGTGACGATCTGCAACTCGGCCGAATCCTCAATCGTGATCACCCTCTCATCGGACGGAATAAACTGGGACAAAGCGTTCAAAAATGTCGTCTTTCCTGAGCCCGTTCCACCGCTGATAAAGATGTTATATTTGCTTCGAACAAGCCGTTGCAGCAGCTCCGCCGCTTCCTCGCTAAGCGAACCGATCGAGACTAATTGCTCCATCGTTAGCGGTCGTTCCGGAAATTTGCGAATCGTCATCGTCGGTCCCTTTAAGGCGACAGGCGGCAGAACAATATTGACCCGCGACCCGTCCCGAAGCCGAGCATCAACGATCGGCGACGATTCATTCACCATCCGATTAACGCCAGATACGATCGTTTGGATGATGTCCTCCAAGCGTTCCCGGGATTCGAAGCGGACAGGAATCCGCCTAACCTGCCCCTCCCGTTCAACGAATATCTCCTCATGGCTGTTAATCATAATTTCCGTGACGCAGCGATCCTCAACGAGCGGTTGAAGGACGTCGAGTCCTCGAAACGAATCGTATAGCCTGCGCACCCATTTCCGCTTCTCAGCCGCGGTCGCTCCGCTCAAACGCCGGTCATCAAGCACGCGCCGCTCGATAAAGTCGAGCAGCTGGTCGTCGTTCAAGACGGAGGTGACGTCCAGTCCCTGGCGGATTTCACTGCGCAGCGCCGCAAAGTCCGCTTCCTCCATCACTTATCCCTCCAGCGCCAGCGTGATTGGCCCCTCGCCATGGAGTTCGCTGCATAGCCGAATCATATCGCGTTGATAAAGAGGGGAGTACAGCAAATCCCCTTGGCGGTTGCCTTGACTCCAGGCGGGAATGTGGGATAACGTTGCCTGAATTTTCAAATCCGGCCTTGGCAAATCCACCGACCGCTTCCCCGTATAACGATTTAGTACAAACCGGGCTTTCCCCAGCAGCGACCGGTAAAAATCTGGACGGGTGCGTTCAAGATGAGCCAGCCAGCCCCCGGTTTTGCGCATCACTCCCCAGTCGTCCGTGACAATCCATACAACACGATCAGCCCGCTCCAGGACCGCTTCCGTACGGCCGTCCGGAAAGGAATCCATATCCACGATCACCGAGTCGTACAAACCGCTGCCTGCGATGTACTCGAGTAACTCCGACGTATCCTTGCGTTCCATTTCCAGCAGCTCGTTGAGATTGTCCGGGGGAGCAAGCGTGTCCCCTTGCAGGACGGGATGCCTGTAGGCGTAAGCAGATATCGGAAACCGCGGCGGCTCCCGCCGGTCATCCGCCGCCTTCAGATCGTACAACAGCCGGGCCAACCCCGCCTGCCCCTCTCGTAAGCTCTGTCCGGCATGGGTCAGTTCACTGCCGATCGTCTCCAGGTTGAGGTAAAACACCTTTCCCCCTTCCGTCGCCAGCTGCCGAGCCAAATGAAGCGCAACCGTCGTCTTGCCGCAGCCGCCAACGGTAGAGTAAACCCCGATGACGATTGGCCGTCCGCGGGAAGGCATCGATGTCCCAAAGCCTCCTCGAACAAGCTCGACAACCGAAGAAAGCAACTGATGCAGCGGTTGATACTTCTCAATACAAAGGCCGTTGGCTCCCGTGAGATTGCCGTCTTCCCCCAGCTGAATGCAGCAGAGTCCAGGCCGCTTCAGCGGATCAACCGCCTCAAGAAATGTCGCATCCCCCAATATCGCGTCGATGTCCCCGCCGGACTCCAACACATATTGGGCAAATGCCTCCTTTCGGCTAAATGCCGTCACCACCAAACGCCGATCAAACTCGCTTGCATGCACATACCGCAGAAACGGGTCGATATACTCCTCTTCTTGCACGGCCAGCACCAATTTAATCGGAACCATGATCCACCCTCCTTCTTCAATGGAACGAAAACAAAAAAGCACCGCCCAAAACCCGAATGAAAATCGGATTATGGACGGTGCTACCGTTCCCGCATTCCTTAAATTTACAGTAAGAATATCACAAATATGGATCGCAGACAAGATTTTTTTATAGATTCAACGCCTCTACCCGTCCTCCAAAAACCGCTCCTTCAGCTCACGGGTCGGAACCAGGCAGGCCTCGTCCTTCCCAAACCAGCGGTAACGATGCTTCGCGACGAATTGATACGCCGCATCCCGAAGGCCTCGCGGGACGATGATCAGCACATATAGCAGCGGCCAGGGATACCGTAAACCTCTGGCTATACGCAGTGCCGCCGCCGAGCGGGTATAAGGAGTCCCGTGTTCAATCAAAACGACGCTGTCCAGCGCTTCCTCACGTGCCCCCGCTGCTTTCAGCAACCGGCTGCCGGCCGGCGATTGCAAGGAAGCAAAGCGGAATCGCCCTACCGGGTCACGCTTGATGATAAACTTGACGGCTCCTTGGCATAAATGACAAACCCCATCGAATAAGATGACGTGCCCTTTCCATTCATTTGGCCCCTCAGACACGCTCTAGCCCCCTCTCCTTGCGGCTTCGACGCTGCTCCTAAATGATATATAAGAAAAAAGCACGGGAAATATCCCGTGCTTGCCGTCGCCAGATGGCAAAAGCGATTACTTGGACGAAAGCTTGTCGAGCCACTGTCCTTCTACCATTTGACGGTTAATTTCACCCGAAAATTTCTCCATGCATTGGCAAATGAAGTCTTTACGGCAGACCGGGCAAGGTGTCTTTTGCAGCCTGCTGACGTTGGTTAACCGCCATTCGGGATTACGGTGGTAAAACACGCGGCACGCCGTACCGTCGGCCATATTCACGATAAACTCATACAACCCGTCCTTATCGTTGCTGCCGGCCTTGGTTACATTTACAACATTCGGTCTGTAGGACATGTTATCACCCATATTATCAAATTTCTTTCCAGAGCGAAGCTCTTTTAGTACTTAGTCATATTAAATAATTTTTATCAGCATGTCAACTTGAAAACCCGCCCAAACGGCCTGATCCGGCGCATATTGTGCAAGATGTCTATTAGAATGTGCATATCTTCCCCGCCCCATACACCCAGACTACGAAAAACAACTTTGCATAACCAAAAAAGAACCTCCCGGAGTTTCCGAGAAGTTCTTTATCGGCTTCAATGATGCGGTCGAGAGGACTCGAACCTCCACGGGCGTACGCCCACTACCCCCTCAAGATAGCGTGTCTGCCATTCCACCACGACCGCGATTCTAAAAGACGAACATGAATTATTATATCTTCGTAGTCATGAAAAGTAAAGTGGAATTATTTGTCCCTCCGCCCGGCCTTCAGCCTCCGGTAACGGGTAAACTCGATGTACTCCCGCACGAAAGCCCGCTCTGATTCAGTCAATGAGCTCGCAAACAAATTCCAATCTTTTTCGATGGAGACATATTCCGTTCTTTGGTCTTGCACCAATTCGGCCTGTTTCTCTCTTCCGGTCATGAGCCAGTCCAGGCTGACATCAAAAAACGCGGCGATTTCAATCAATTTATTCGTACTCGGCGTGGACTTGCCGCGCTTCCAGTCCCCGAGATTTCCTGTACTGATCCCAAGTTCTAGGCAAAAGGCTTTTTTAGTCATACCGGCGTTTTTGATCAGCAATTCGATACGTTCGTAAATCGACAACTTCTCTCCAACCTTCCTAACAAACATTAATGACGCAATTAAGTTATTTTTTCGTTGTAGAACGACGCATATGCGTATATAATAGAGTAAGATACCGCGATACTATTCCATGAGGCTAACATACGCCTATATCTTAACACAGGGCCGACAAGTACTTAATAGGTCGGAAGACTGCCCTTATTTCATGACAGGAGCGCACCCGCCGTGAAAGAGAACCCGCGTTGGAAAGAACCCTATCATTCGTTAAATCAAAGCGTTGCGATCCTAGACCCTAACGGAACGATCGTCTCCGTCAATCGGACCTGGGCCAATCGAGCCTCTCAACTTGGCGTTGCTCCCGAATGGGGGCGGCCCGGTTTGAATCTATTTCAGTTTTTTCAGCATGGCCCCCATCATCTTACTTATTTTAACGTCCGCCAGCTGCTGGAGCAATTTTCGCGTATTTTAAATGGGGATACCAAGATATTTGCCTTTGAATTCAAGGCCCCAACCACCGAAGAGGAACTATGGTATCTTGCCGAAATGACCCCTTATGCCGAAGAGGCATCCGCCCCTCCCCATGGAATCGTGATCACCTGCACCGACATCACCCGAATGAAACGTCAGGAAATTCAAATGCAGCATGATTTGGCTCATATTCGAACGCTCCGGGGGCTGTTGCCGATTTGCGCCGTATGCAAGAAAATTAAAGACGAAAGCGAAATGTGGAGCACCATCGAAGCCTACCTTATTAAGCATACCCACGCCGAATTTACCCATGATATTTGTCCGGATTGCATTCGAGCACTATACCCCAAATATTCTTCGATCCTGGATCTGCCGCCCCAGTCGGAATAACCTGCTCACACTTAACGTATCGTTCTTTCTACTTTGGCTCTGGTCGGGGCGGGATTCATCCGCCCCTTTCTCACTCGGCTGATCTGCTGCCCTAACGTAGCACCGACCAAGCCTCCGGCGATCAGGCCGACACCCCCAAGCTGGAGTAACGCCGCCAAGGTAGCGAGCACTGCCCCGCATCCCGCGGCGGCCATAAACGGCAGCGTGCGTTTCCCCCCGGCAAGCAGGGCGATGAAGAGTGCCGGCAGCGCGAAAGTTAACACCTCAGCCAGCTCTGCGGTAACAAAACCGCCCAGCCCAGTGCCCGCTGCTGTACCTGCCACCCATGATCCATAAATGGCCATAGCGAAAGTAATATAATAGGAAGGCGATATGATGTCCCCTTGCGCTGCCCGGCTCGAAGTCACTGCAAACCCTTCGTCCGTAAGACCCATCGCCGCCAGCCACTTCCCGGATTCCCGCCAATTCGCCAAATAAGGCCCCATCGTCGCACCATACAGAACATGACGCATGCTTAACAGGAGGAGTGTCGTGATGATTGTAACGGGGGCTGCGGCCGAGGCGAACATGCCTAGCAACATAAACTGAGCTCCTCCCGAGAAAATCCACACCGAGCTGAACACGGCGATTCCTCCCTGTAACCCTCCCGCTGCAGCGAGCACGCCGTAAGTCATGGACAACGGAAAATAAGCTAACATGATCGGGAACGCATCCCGCAAAGCCAGTTGGATTTCTTCTCTTTGATACGACCGATTCATTCGGTTCATGAACGCCATTCCCTTCCCTCTAATGGGTACTTTTCCATCTACCCTAACCAGGTAAGAAAGCCGGCATAAAACAAGACGCCGGCAGCCACGGTTAATAGAAGCCGTCGTGACCACCAGGCAATAATCATCGTAGGAATTGCTGCAAACAGCATCGAATTATCTACTAGCGGAATCCACTTCCCGTCTTTGAGCAGCAGAAGCGGTCCAATCAGCGCGCCTAGCACGGCAGGAGACACATAGGACAACCATTCTTTCGTCGATTCAGACCATCGGACACGGCTCCCTAATACTAAAGAACCTGCCCGCAATAAATAAGTTCCTGCTCCAATCAGAATAATAATCCAAAGCTGGGTTGCCACGTCTTGATCTCTCCTTGACCTGAAATGCATTTCATAATCTATACTCTAGAAAAACAGACAACACCCCCAACGATGGGCTAGGAGGAAACTACCATGAAATTGATTGCCGTGGATTTGGACGGAACATTGCTCACCTCGGACAGCCGCCCGAGTCCCCAAGGCTTGGACGCCATTTCGCATGCGGTAAGCCAGGGCCATACTGTAACGCTCTGCACCGGGAGAGCTAGCTTTGACGCCCGACATTTAACCGGAGAGCTGTCGATCCCGATCATTGCTTCGAATGGAGCGGAAGTTTTCGACTCGAAAGGAAAGCTGCTGCGGGAAACGCCAATTGACCCAAGCGCTGCCGCGGAGGCCATTCGTTATCTATTGAAACAAAATGTGTATTTCGAAATCTTTTGCCCGGAAGCCATTTATTCGCCTTCCGACGGCGAGCAGAAACTGCTGGCTGAAATGGATATTCTCGTTAGCGCGAATCCGGAGGTCGATCGGGATCAGCTCTGGGAGAGCGCCAAAATCCAGTTCGTCCAATTTGGTTTCCGGGGAATCGACCAACCGCTACAATTGCTTGAGCAGGGCCGTCCAATATATAAACTCTTGGTTTATACCTTCAACGCAGACAGGCTGAACGAAATTACGGAGCATTTCAACGAGCAACCGCAGGTGCATACCACTTCCTCTGCCAACCACATCGTTGAGGTTATCGCGAAGGAAACCGATAAAGGAAGCGCCTTGCAATTCCTCGCAGGCCAGTTGGGAGTGGACATGTCCGATACGGTTGTCATCGGAGACAGCTACAATGACATCTCGATGTTTGAAACCGCAGGAACCAAAATTGCGATGGGCAATGCGGTGGAAGAGATCAAGCGTCTGTCCACGATGACCACCCGATCCAATAACGATCATGGGGTCGCCTACGCCATTCGATCCTTGCTCGAAATCTAGCCCCTTGCTCACGGCTGCAGGTATGAAGAAAGAACCTTGCTAACCGCAAGGTTCTTTCTTACTGGGATGCGGTCGAGAGGACTCGAACCTCCACGGGCGTACGCCCACTACCCCCTCAAGATAGCGTGTCTGCCATTCCACCACGACCGC
>RCUU01000148.1_pt1 | contig 40418 bp, 41 predicted proteins | sample 2166211 | NCBI WGS metagenome assembly RCUU01 (sample SAMN09932620, study PRJNA488358) | compost metagenome | feature: garden; material: soil; isolation source: compost soil in phenylacetic acid-enriched culture | place: Germany: Experimental Botanical Garden Goettingen | collected 2016-01-27
CCCTATCTATCCTCCGGACAAAAAAACACCCGCTTCCTGCGCGCTTGTCTAGCGGCATAAACGGGTGCCTTTCCTCTTAATGGTTGATGTCACATTTGTTCATGATAAACGCGATTTGGTTCTCAAGCCGGTTGATTTGCTCCTGCGTTTCCGGATCGGCCTGGCCCATCCCCCGCATCGAGGCTAGTTCTTGCTTTAGTCGGTGTAAGTCCTCGCCTGCGTTGGCGCAGTTATAGTTACTCTCGAGATTATCCAGCATGCTGATTCTCCTCCATTGATTACTCCGTGCTTCTTCCCTATTATGGAGGATTTAGGGAGGGGTTATTCAGGCTGTTCAGGCTGGGTAGAGCTGCCGCCGCCGATTTTGTGCATGAATTCGTTGATCTGCCGATGCATGGCGGTGATATCCTCTACCTCGGCACCGGTTCCGGCAAACAGCCGCATCGGTACGGTGCAGGCTTTGTCCTTCAGGGCTTTGCCTTCGTGAGTTAGTTCGATGATGACGCTGCGCTCGTCCGCTTTGTCTCGCGTCCGGGTGACCAGGTTCATCTGCTCCAGTTTCTTGAGCAACGGAGTTAATGTGCCGGAGTCTAGGTATAGCATGGCGCCCAGCTCCTTGACGGTGACGCCGTCCCGCTCCCATAACGCGAGCAGCGTGATGTACTGCGTGTAGGTCAATCCGAACTCGGCCAGCAGAGGCCGGTACAACTTCATGATCTCCCGGGAGCACGTATAGAAAGCAAAGCAAAGCTGATTATCCAGTTTCATCAATTCTTCCGTGTTCATCTATATCCACCTGCCAATTAATTGTATGCAATTTATTTTGCTGTTGAGCTATTATAGCATTGCTTTCCTTTTCGCGTAAAGTGGCCTGGGATGTGGGGGAGGAAGTCTAGCGATGGCAGGTGAATCGAAATTGACACTCCGATAAAGATTGTATACAATTAAATTACACTTAATTTAAAAAAAGGTGCTGGAGGTGCCGTGAATGTCATTATTCGATATTGAAGTCAAAACGATTCAAGGCCAAGTGCAAACGTTGGAGCCCTACCGCGGTCAGGTGATGCTGATTGTGAATACGGCGACCAAATGCGGGTTTGCACCGCAATTTAAAGGGTTGCAGAAGCTGCACGACACATACAAGGACCAAGGATTTTCCGTGTTGGGCTTCCCCTCAAGCCAATTCGCGAACCAGGAGCTGGGGACGGACGAGGAAGTAGCGCAAGCTTGCGAACTGAATTTCGGCGTGTCGTTCCCGTTATTTTCGAAGATTGATGTGAATGGGAAAACCGCTCATCCGCTGTTCAAGCACCTGACGAAGGAAGCGCCCGGCCTGCTTGGCTCCCGGCTGATCAAATGGAACTTTACGAAGTTCCTCGTAGATCAGGAAGGCAAGGTGGTCAAACGCTTCGGTCCGACGGACGAACCCGAGAGTATCGAAGGGCAAATTCGCGAGCTGCTTGGGATGTAAGCAGAGCGCGGGATATTGTGGCATAACGCGGCACAATGCAGCGTAATGCGGCATAACCCGGCACAATGCGGAAGAACAATTCGGTGTAATGGACGGCCGCACAGGTTCCTATTGCGCTAACTTTTCTCATGTGTCACACTAGGAGTATCATAAGCAACTTACGTGAGGCAAAGCCTGCCCCGCTTCCTTTCCAGGATGGAGAGGAGCGGGGCTTTTTGTTTTTCACTATGAAATTGTGGAGGGAGTTGTAACATGGGGTTTCAAAGGGAGCACGATACGTGGATTCAGGAGCATATGAAACGAAGAGCCGGTGAGCGTCTGGATGCGCTTCGGCGAGGACATGGGTACGGGAATCAGTTGTTCGTCGAGTTGATATGGTGGCCGCTGGTGGGGCACTTTGACGGATTGCATCCGGAATATGAGGTGAAGGATTGGCGGGGGAGATCCTACTTTGCCGATTTTCTATGGGTGGTTGGAGGCGCGCGAATTGTATTCGAAATTATGGACTATGGCTCCCACGGCACAGATCGGACCAAATATCGAATGGATTTGAACCGGGGGCTGTTTCTGCAATCCCAGGACTGTCTGATCTACTATATAGCATTGGATGAGTTGAAGGAGAACTCCACGTTTATTCTCTCATCCTTGCGGAGTATTCTGTCACCTTACTTGTCTATCGTTCAGGGGAGGTCTGTACGAACCTATACCAAGATGGAAAGGGATCTGTTGCGTGCCGCCATTCGCCATCAACGGGTACTTCGCCCAACGGAGGTGGCGAGGGAGCTGGAGCTGCACACAATGACGGTCATTAAGTACTGCCGCATCCTCGTGGAAAAGGGCAAGCTCCGCGCAATAGCGAAAGGGGCTTCCGGCCGCGTTACTTCTTATGAGTATGTGGGCTCGGTATTGAGCCCGGATTTGGTTTGAGTGCTAGGTGCTATGAATATACTCGAAATTTCATATACATTTGCTCCTCGGAGGGAGGAAAAGGCCCATTCTATATGAAAAATCATATAGAATGGGCTGCCTTAGGGCCAAAGTGGCTCATTCTATTCGAAATTTCATATACAATGAGCCATTTAGCGATGATTCGCCGTAATGTATTCGAAAAAACATATACATTTGCTCCTCGGAGGGAGGAAAAGGCCCATTCTATATGAAAAATCATATAGAATGGGCTGCCTTAGGGCCAAAGTGGCTCATTCTATTCGAAATTTCATATACAATGAGCCATTTAGCGATGATTCGCCGTAATGTATTCGAAAAATCATATAAAATGCGCCGCGTGTTGGTGGAGCAGCGGGGTTAAACGAGTTTTTTCCGTAGGAAACCGGATATCCAATCCACGAGGGTGATCATCACGATAATACCGAGCAGGATGATGCCGACGCGATCCCAATCCCGCGAGCTGAGGGCGAAGATCAGCGGAGTACCGATACCGCCGGCGCCGATCACGCCGAGGATCGTGGCGGAACGCAAGTTGATCTCGAAGCGGTAAAGCGTGTAGGACAGAAAGCCCGGAAGCACCTGGGGCAGCACGGCAAACCACAGAATTTGCAGGCGGCTCGCCCCCGCAGCGACAAGCGCTTCGGTTGGGCCGTGATCCATGTTCTCGATCTCATCGGCAAACAGCTTGCCCAGCATCCCAACCGAATGCAGCCCCAGCGCCAGCACACCGGCAAAGGCGTTTGGCCCTACAGCCTTGATAAACAGCAGCGCCATCACGATCTCCGGGAAGGTGCGGATAAAGCTGAGCAGCATTTTGCCCGAACCGGAGACGAAACGGGGCTTACTCCGATTGGCTGCCGCCCAGAAGGCGAACGGCAGGCAGACCAGCGTGGATACGAAGGTGCCCAGAATCGAGATGGTCAACGTCTCGAGCAGTCCCCGCAGCAAATCCTCGCCGTCCGGCAAATAAACGTAATCCCAATCGGGCGAGAACAACCCCGAGAGGATCGATTTCGTAATTTGGCCGGCAGTTTCCTTGATTCCGTCAAACGGGATGCCGGCAAACGCCCATATATATAAGAGAAGGAGCAGCAGATAGATTAGCCAGCGATAACGGTTCTTTTTGGGCTTCTGTACTTTGTGCCGTAAAGTCGTAGCATTTGTCGTCATAATAATTTCTCCCGCAATTTGGTGCTTACATAGTCGATCAGTAGTACAACCGCGAGCGTGAACAAAATGATCATGCACGTCTTGTCATACTCCAGGAAACCCAAGGTAACTTCATAGTAATGGCCGATCCCGCCGGCCCCGACCAGACCCAGTACCGCCGCGGCGCGCACGTTAATTTCGAACGTGTACAACACGTAGGAAATGAAGTGGGCCTGAATTTGCGGTACGACGCCAAAGATGATGCGCTGAACCGAGGTGGCCCCGACGGACGTCATCGCCTCCAGCGGTCCGCGGTCGATCGTCTCCAGCGCTTCGTAGGTTAGTTTGGCGATCAAGCCGAACGAGAACACCGTCAGCGCCATCATGCCGGGTAGCGGACCGAGTCCAAAGATGGCAACGAAGATCGCCGCCAGCAGCAGGTCCGGAATCGTCCGCACGAGATTCAGCAGGAAGCGGACGGGCTGGTAAATCCAGGCGCTGCTGCTAAGGTTGGAGGCGCAAAGCAGCGCCACCGGTACGGCGAGAATCGCGCCGAAGGTCGTGCCGATCAACGCCATGCGGATCGTCTCCAGCATCGCCGGGACGATGTTGTCGAAGTAGCTCCACTTCGGCGGGAACATCTCCCGCAGCAGGTCAAGCATGTTCGGCGAGCCTTGGATCAGCTTGCCCAGCGAGGCCTCCGTGTCCACGGAGCTGCCCCACAGCAGGAGCAGAATGATCACGGCGGTCAAATAATGCTTCAGCTTGCCGGGAGCTTGAGGGCGATTCCGGTGCAAATCGCCTTGACCGGCGGCGTTAACATTGGCATTGGGTTTGGCACCTCGATGTGAATTCGGGTTCAAGTTCATCAAGCCTGCGCCTCCAGCACCCGTGGTCCCGGGAGTCGGGTAGCCAACAGCTCATCCTGGTCGATGGCGCGGCCGTAGATCTGCGCGAATCGCTCGTCGGTTGCCTCCGATACGGGGCCGTCGAAGACCACTTGACCCGCGCGGAGCCCGATGATCCGGGTGGCATAACTGCGCGCCAGATCGATGAAATGCAGGTTCACAATCGTCGTAATGCCAAGCTCGACGTTAATGCGCTTCAAATCATCCATGACCTGCTTGGTTGTCAGAGGGTCCAGCGATGCCACCGGCTCGTCTGCGAGGATAATTTTTGCCTCCTGTGCGAGTACGCGGGCAATCGCTACGCGCTGCTGCTGTCCGCCGGAGAGTTGGTCGGCCCGAGCGTACGCTTTTTCCACGATGTTCACGCGCTCCAGCGCCTGGAAGGCCAGCTCCACGTCGGCCTCAGGGAATCGGCCGAACAGGGTGCGCAGCGTGGAATGGTAGCCGACCCGACCGGCGAGTACGTTGCGCAGCACGGAGGAACGCTTCACGAGATTGAAGCTTTGGAAGATCATGCCGATGTCGCGGCGAATCATCCGCAGCGATTTGCCGGAGGCTTGCGTGATCGACTTGCCGCCGATCCGAATATCGCCTTCGGAGATATCGTGCAGCCGGTTCATGGACCGCAGCAACGTCGATTTGCCAGCACCGGACAAACCAACGATGGCCACGAATTCACCGGGCTCAATCTTCAGGTTGATTTGGTCCAGCCCTTTGGTGCCATTCGGGTACGTTTTGGATACATTGCGCAGTTCTATCACGTTAGGACTCCTTTTGAGAAAAATATTCTGGAAAAACGCACAGCCAGCCGGGAGCGCAGGGCGCTTCGACTGGCTTGCAGGGGGTTATTCGTCAAATTTCGTTCAAAGCCTATTCCGTTTTGACTTTCTCGTTATATTCGCGGACGATGTCGAACACACTGTCGTTTGATTCAACATAACCTTCATGCGTGTAGATATCCGCAATGATTTGATGGCCTTCCGTATCCTTGCCAATCTCGATGAAGGCATCCTTCAGCTTCTGAACCCACTCCGCGTTCATGTCGGAACGAACGGAGATCGTATCGTTTGGAATCGGCTCTGTGTAGGCCAGTACGCGAGTATCCTCGAATACCTTAGGATAATCCTTAACCACGGTGTTACGGGCATCTTGGAAGATGGCAGCAGCGTCTACATCGCCATTAAGAACCGCGATGACGCCTTGGTCATGACCTTTCACCGTGATTGGTTCTACGTCAGACAGCGGATCTAAGCCAGCTTCTTGGAGCTTGGCGGCCGGCCATACATAGCCCGCGGAAGATGTTACGTTTTGGTAGGCGATTTTTTTGCCTTTCAGGTCCTCGACGGATTTGATGTCGGAATCCTTCTTCACGATGATCATCGATTTGTAGAAATCAACCAATTGATCCGTAGGTGCGCCGGTATCATCTTGCACCCCAAAGCGCTGCGCCTGCAAAATAACCTCAGCTGCGCCTTTCTCCTTTGCCAACACATAGGCCGTCGGAGGCAGGAAGCCTACGTCCACTTGCTTCGAAGCCATGGCTTCGATAATCGTATTGTAGTCGGTCGACACGCTGACCTTCACGGGAATACCCAGGCGGTCGGACAGCAATTTTTCCAGCGGCTTCGCTTTTGCTTCGAGCGTGTCGGCATTTTGCGAAGGCACAAATTGTACGGTCAGCGTTTCTGGTACGTAGCCTGTTTCAGCAGGGGTTTCGGCAGCATCGGAAGCTGCGTTAGTACCTGCGTTTGCAGCGGTAGCATTGGTTTGGCCGGATTCGGCCGATGCGTTCCCGCTGGTGTTAGCTGGAGCGTTGTTTCCGCAAGCACTCAGGATGACGGAAAACGTCAAGAATAAAGGCAAAACAAACTTGGCAATCTTGTTCAAGCGTATGACCTCCACTTAATCTCATTTTTGGATTACGTGATTACTATAAAAGAGTTTTATTAACCTGCCGTCAGAGGTAAAGTTGAAGTTTGTAAAATCCTAATTTTCAGGAGTTTACAAAACTTGCGATATTCGTTGCTAGAATGGAAAGCAATAAGATGAAATCAGAGGTGGATGACATGGATAAGGTTAGGGAGGAAGCAGTCTGCAAAATTTTGATCACGAGCGACGTACATGGCTTCATCTATCCGACGGATTACCGCACGTCCGAGGAACGTCCATTCGGTCTGGCGAAGCTGGCTGCGCTCATTCGGCGCGAACGCGAGCAGACGCCCAGCCTGCTGCTGGTCGACAACGGAGATATCATTCAGGGCACCCCGCTGTGCACCTTACACGTCAAAGACAATCCGGATGGCGTTCATCCGTCGATCGCGGCCATGAATTTTCTGAATTACGATGCAGCGGTGCCGGGCAATCACGAATTTAATTACGGGCAGGAGCTGTTGCGCAAGGTCATGAAAGACTCTCGGTTTCCGTGGCTGTCGGCGGGGATTGTGAATGCGGGGGATGAGAGAGAGCCGGCGTTTGGCAAGCCGTATATTGTAAAGACAACCCCTGAGGGGGTGAAAATCGCCATCTTGGGCGTTACGACCCATTACATTCCGCATTGGGAGCATCCCCGGAACATTGCGGGCTGGGCGTTTCGAGACGCGCTGGACACGGTGAAGACCTGGGTTCCCCGCATTCGGGAGGTAGAGCGGCCGGATTTGATGGTGGTCAGTTACCACGGCGGTTTCGAGCGAGAGTTGGCGACAGGAGCAGCGACGGAACGGCTGACCGGCGAAAATCAAGGTTATGCGATGTGCCTAGAGGTTCCGGGCGTCGACGTGTTGATTACAGGCCATCAGCATCGGATGATCGCAGGCGAGGTTGGCGGGGTGACGGTGATCCAGCCGGGGACGGGGGGACAAGCTTTAGGCAAAATCACCGTCTGTTTCCAGCGCGGGGCCGACGGCCGATGGGCCGTCCGCGAGAAAACGGCCGAGCTGCTCGTTCCCGATGCCGTCGTGGCGGCCGAACCCGAGGTGCTGGAGCTGGTGCGGCCAATGGAATCGGCCACGCAAGCGTGGCTGGACCAGCCAATCGGTCTTGTTGACGGGGATATGACGATCGAAAGCCCGTTCGCTTGCCGCTTGGCGGACAATCCGTTTATGGAATTCGTCAATCAGGTGCAGATGGAGGCGGCCGGCGTGGACGTCTCCAATGCAGCTTTGCTGAGCGAACAATCCAAGGGGTTTGCCGGCAGGATTACGCTGCGGGATGTGCTGACGAACTTTATGTATCCGAACACGTTGACCGTCCTGCGTCTGGCCGGGCGGGACATCCGTGAGGCGCTGGAGCAGACGGCAAACTATTTTGTACTGGGAGAGGATGGCGTAATCGCGATCAATCCGATTTATCTCGAACCTAAGGCGCAGCATTACAATTATGATATGTGGGAAGGGATTGAATACGAGCTGGACGTCGCCAAACCCGTAGGGCAGCGGGTCGTGAAGTTGATCCGGAACGGGGCGCCGCTGCAAGACGAGACGGAGGTCGATGTCGTTATGAACAATTACCGCGCCGGCGGGGGCGGCGATTATGACATGTACCGGGGCAAGCCGGTGGTTAGGGAGATCCAGGCCGATATGGCGGATCTGGTGGCGGAGTACCTCGAGCGGCACGGGACGATTCGGGCTGCCTGCGACGGGAACTGGAAGATTGTCAACGGCGTGTCCGGGCTATAAATTATCAGAAATTCATCCGGGGAACCGTTTGGGAATGTCGTTCGGGTCAGGCACCTATCGGACATTATTAATCGATCCATATCACTCCTGGCGACCCTCATGGAGCGTAGCGACAGGGTCTGTTACAATAAGAAGATCCAGATCACCACGAGGAGATGTCCCCATGCCCGCTTTCGCTACCCCGATCCTGACCGCCGTCTTGCTAATCTTCCTGCTAGTTGCGGCCGTGATGATCGTCTATTGGAGCTGGAGAAACGGGATTTCGCCGATGCCTGCATCTGCCGTCGTCCGGCGGACGGTCGTTCGGGAGCTTATGCGGTTGGAACGTACTGCCTCCCCTAATAGGGCGGCTTCGCTCGTTCCTGTCAGCCCCATCGTCGAAGCGGGAGCAGGTTGGGGAACCTTGGCTCTGGCCATCGCCGGGGCTGATCCCCGTCTACGAATCGTCGGGATCGAGAACTCGATGGTTCCCTGGTTGTTTTCCCGATTGGCCTTGCGGATGGGGGCTTATTCTCAGGTGCAATTTTTGCGAGGAGACTTATACAAGTTCCCTTACGAAACTGCGGGTACGGTCATCTGTTACCTGTACCCTGAAGCGATGCGGCGGCTCGATCCCCTGCTTCGAGCTCAGTTAACCCCGGGGGCGCGGGTGATCAGTGTGTGTTTTGCCCTACCGGGTTGGCAGCCGACGGAGGTCGTCACCTGCCGAGATATGTACCGTACTAAAATTTACATCTACGAGACAGACTAGGAAACAAATTGAACCCAATATGGCAGGAGTGAACGATTGTGAGCGATCAAATCAATGAACAGGAGCTGGTCCAGTTTATCGCCGACCGGTCGAAATCGAGTCTGGACAGCATTCGCTTGGTGCTGAAGCATGAAGCGGATTTCATCAATCAAGCCCAGCAAAATGCCGATGGCGAGGTAGAGATCGACGGAGACGAATTGGTGGATTATGTCCTGAGCCGGAGCGACGTGAAGCTCGACGAATTGACGGTGGAAACCATCCTCGATTTGGAAATGGATTATTTGACGGAGCATGGACTCGCCGGATACATCGATTAGTTAGCGGAAAATAAATATGGCCCAGGCCCCTAAATACTGGGGGCGCTGGGCTTTCCTTTTCTACACAAAACCTACGGGACCCCTTATGATTTAGTGAAAGTTATAAGGAGGCGAAAACTATGCGTATTCGAAGCATCGGGACAAAAATCAATCTGATTGTGGTCGGCATTTTAGTAGTCGTGTCAGGAACAATCGGCTTTGTAGCGGTTAAGCAAATGGAGAGCGGCATTAAGACGTTCGCTACGGCCAAAGCGCGAAGCGATTTGGAGCTGGTCAACCGCTATCTGGACAGCAAGTACCCCGGTGCTTGGCGCATGGAGGGAGACCAGTTCTACAAAGGCGAAACCGTGATTAGCGGGAATTTCGAAATCGTGGATGAAATCGGGGGATTAACGGAGGACACGGTGACGATTTTCCAAGGGGATACGCGCGTGTCGACCAACGTGATGGTGGATGGAGAACGGGCCGTAGGTACGAAGGTGTCCGATAAAGTGGCCGATGTCGTCCTCAAGGGTGGCAGCAGCTACTACGGGGAAGCGGTGGTGGTCGGCCAAACGTATCAGGCTGCGTATCAGCCGATCCAATCGAAGAGCGGCGAGGTTATCGGCATCTTGTACGTGGGGGCGTCGCAGCACTTAATGGATACCATCCGCGGAACATTTATTCAGCGTTTTGCCGTTGTTTTTGCGGGGGCGATTGTCATCTCTATCGCGTTGATCTTGGGATATATGCGTGGCATGAAAAAACGGCTTAGCCGGTTGGCCAAAGCGATGGAACAAGCCGGTGCCGGCGATTTTACGGCGACTATCCGCGATGTTTCGCGGGACGAGATCGGGTTGCTGAGCGCCGGGTACAACCAGATGGGCGCAAATCTGCAGCAGCTGGTGCAGCAAGGGCTGCTCGCTTCGGACAAAGTGACTGAAGCTGCCCGGAGGCTGCTGACGATCGCGGAGCAAACCAACGATGGCTCGGCTCGGATCGCGGCCTCGATCGAGCAGGTTGCCGCGGGGGCGGAGAGTCAGACGATGAGCACGGCGGAGAATGCCCGCGCCATGGAGGAAATTGCGATCGGCGTGCAGCATATCGCCGAGCATGCCTCCGAAGCCGCCGAGCTGGCGGGGCAGTCCAGACAGCAGGCCGTTGACGGCGGCGAGCAAGTTCGCAGGACGGTCGCACAGATGGAATCGATCGACCGTTCTGTTCAGGCCAGCAGTTCGCTGGTCCGGCTGCTGAACGACAAATCGCAGGAAATCGCCTTGATGGTAGCGGCGATCCGCGGGATTTCCCAACAGACGAATCTGCTCGCGCTCAATGCGTCGATCGAGGCGGCTCGTGCCGGCGAGGAAGGGCGCGGCTTCGCTGTCGTCGCCTCCGAGGTCCGCAAGCTGGCTGAGCAGTCGGAGGCTTCATCGGAACGAATTGTCGAGGTCATGTCGCAGATCGATACGGACATCAAACAGTCGCTCGAAGCGATGGACCTTGTGATCGGAGAGGTCGAGTCGGGCCTTGCGTTAACGCAGGAAACGGATCGCAGCTTTGCGGATATCTCCGCATCGAACGGCCAAATCGCCGACCAAATCGAGCAGCTCGCCGCGACGGCCCAACAAATGTCCGCCGGGATTGAGGAAGTCACGGCTTCCGTCCACGTCATCGCGGATATCGCCCAAAGCTCGGGCGCTGCCGCGCAGGAAGTGAGCAGCGCTTCGGCGAGTCAGCTGGCGGCCATCGCAGACATCAACGCCGCATGCGCCTCGCTTTCAGCGGTATCGGACGAGCTTCAGCAGGTGTTGGGCAAGTTTCGAGTGAAGGGATAGACAGGCCGGTCTCGCTTGCCGATTTGCCGCTGCGCGGACTGCCGAATATAGCTTGAGCGAAACCGGGTCTCCTCTTTGGAGCCCGGTTTTGGTGTTTCTTGGCGGCTCCTCAGGTTTCCTAACGCATACCCGGTTTACACTTGGAGAACGGTGATCCCTCGCTCCTGAAACGGCTTGACGTCGAAATCCGTAGCCTCATTCCCCGTAATCAAGGTATGAATGGAACTATTAGGGGCGACGGTATGCAGGGAGAGCTTACCGATCTTCGTATGGTCGCAGACGACGACAATTTCACCGGCCGCCTTGATCATTCCCTGCTTGGCAGGTACCAACAGCGCTTCAGGATGCATCAGACCGTGCTGGGGATGCAACGCCGGCGTTCCGATAAACGCCTTCTCCACATGTAAGGACTGTAGTACATGATCCGTGAACATCCCGTTGAGCATGTAGCTTGACGGATACAACTCTCCTCCCGTGAGGATGACCTTAACCCCCGGCGCATCCCGCAGCTCGACAGCTACGTTCATATCGTTCGTGATGACCGTGACATTGGAGCGATTGACGAGATGGGTCGCGATGTGCAGCGTGGTTGTCCCGGAATCAATGATGATGTTCTCTCCGTCTTCTACCAATGATGCTGCATGACGGCCGATGCGGATCTTCTCCTCCAGATGTTGATTTCTTCGTTCTTGAAAAGAGGGCTCATCGTGCGTCCATTGCTCCATAATGACGCCCCCGTGCGTTCTTCTAAGCGCGCCCTCCTGCTCGATCTCTGCCAAATCCCTGCGAATGGTCGCGCTATGTACGTTAAATTCCGCAGCCAGCATCGCCACCGTAGCGGTCCGGTACTGTCTGACATACTCCACAATGCGTCGTTTTCTATCCGCAGCCAGCAAGCTCCATCTTCCTTCCTCAAGATCAAATGCGCAAAAATGCGCAATTCTTCAAATAACTGATTTGATTTTCATAGGGATACTCCCCTTGATTCTAACGAATAAATATTTTCTGCGTGTTAACAAACAAGAGGGATTCCGGGGGAAGTACGGCTATATTTTTCGACGATTCAGGGAATTTACTGGAGTTCTCACGAGGCATTCCGTTACCGGCAGTCATCTTCCTTCCTATTAAATGAGGGCTTATTTCTTCATTCTACGAAACCGCCAAAGCCATCTAGATCATATTTACATCCCCTTGAATTTGGTCTTATACTCCCCAAACGAATGATCCTTACAATCGAGATAAGCTCAAGTGAGCAAAAAGAAGCGGAAATTGCGCATTATCTGCTCACTTCTATACACATCAACAATTTGGATAAGGGGGATGGCACTTGGCATCCATACAATTTGTGAACGTAAGCAAAGCTTTTGAGAAAAATGCAGTCATCCAGAATCTCAATTTGACGATTGAGGATGGAGCGTTTACCGTGCTCGTTGGCCCGTCCGGCTGCGGCAAAACCACGCTGCTGCGCATGATCGCAGGGCTGGGCCCGCAAACCTCCGGACAGGTGCTGATCGACGGCAAGGACGTTTCTCGCATACCACCAGGCCAGCGCGGCGTGGCGATGGTATTTCAAAACTATGCGATTTATCCCACGATGTCGGTGCGGGAAAATATTGAGTTTGGTCTGAGAAACAACAAGATTCCCAAGGCGGAGCGGGTACAACTCGTGGAAAGCATTAGCGAAACCGTTGGCCTGCTAGACTATTTGGACCGAAAGCCTTCCGCTTTGTCCGGCGGACAGCGACAGCGCGTTGCCTTGGCCCGGGCGATGGTCAAGAAGCCGTCCGTTTTTCTCATGGACGAACCGTTGTCCAATCTCGATGCCAAGCTGCGGGTGCAAATGCGCATTGAACTGATCGAACTACATAAGAAGCTGGGCACGACCTTCGTGTACGTAACGCACGACCAAGTGGAAGCCATGTCGATGGCCGATACGATCGTGCTGATGAATCAGGGGGAAATCCAGCAGGAGGCACCGCCGCATGAGATCTACCATCAGCCGAGCAATTTGTTTACGGCGCAGTTTATCGGCGTTCCGTCCATGAACATCGGCGAACTTGGCGTGGACGGCGTGAAATTCGGATTCCGGCCCGAGAACGCCGGTTTGTCGGCAGCAACGGCTGCACGGGAACATTCGGGGCTAACGCCGCACTATTCCCTTCAAGGGACCATCGTCACCCGCGAGATGCTAGGAGCCGAAACGATCTACCAAGTTAGATCGAGAGACTTGTCCTTTATGGTGAAATCCCCGGAAGACGCGTATCACGTCGATCAAGAGGTCGTACTTGGCGTTGAGGCCTCCAAGCTGCATTTCTTTGGAGCCGATGAGTTGCGTATCCCCGCTAACGATCCAGGCATTGCTGGTTATTTGGAGGCGCTGAAGGGGAAAAGCCATGGATAAACGGCCATTGTGGGAGCGGCTCCGGCCTTATGTGTTGATAGCGCCTGCAATGGCGGGCATCGGTTTGTTTGTCATTTACCCTGTCCTGTATCTCGTCTATCTGAGTTTCTACAAATATAACCTGATGAACAAAGCCAAAAGCAAGTTTATCGGCTGGGATAACTTTCAGCAAATTTTAACGCGGGGCGATTTTTACAAAGCATTAGGGAATACCGCCATTTACACCGCCGGCGTCGTCACGCTAACGGTTGGGCTATCCCTGATCATCGCGGTTTGGCTGAACAAAAAAAGCCGCATTAACTCCCTGGTGCAGGCCGGGATTTTCACGCCGCATATCGTTTCTATCGTCTCCATATCGCTGGTTTGGCTGTGGTTGATGGACCCTGAACAGGGGCTGCTCAATTTTATGTTGGAATCCTTTGGACTGCCCGCTTCCGATTGGCTGCAAAGCTCCAAGACGGCGCTCTTATCCGTCATTATCGTTTCGGTATGGCAAAATATCGGCTACTACACGCTCATTATTGTAGCAGCGCTGCAGAGCGTACCACCCAGCATATACGAAGCGGCTGCGCTCGATAACGCGAGCAGGTTCAAGGTGTTTACCAAGATTACGCTGCCTATGATTTCGCCGCAGTTATTTTTCATCCTGGTCATTATGACGATTGGGTCCTTCAAAGTGTTTGATACGGTCAAAATCATGACCGGAGGCGGCCCCAACAATGCGACCAATACGCTGGTTTATTATATCTACGGATTCCGGACGACCAACATCGGTTATTCGGCAGCGACCGGGACGGTTCTGATGGCGATCATCGGCGTGCTGACTCTGATCTATTTCAGACTGCTGGCTAAGAAGGTTCATTATCAATGAGGAAAGGGAGCCCGCTTGTGAAAATATTTGATTGGAGAAGCCTGGCCTCGGTGTTGGGCGTATTGCTGAAAGCAGCGGTCGTCATGGTATTTATTTTTCCGTTCCTGTGGATGATCTCTACCTCGCTGCAGACGTTTCGGGAGACGCTGGCCTTTCCGCCGACCTGGATTCCAGCAATCCCACAGTGGAACAACTTTGTAGAAGCAATGAGCGCGGGGCCGTTCTTGATGTATGCGAGAAACTCGGTCGTTATTACGGTGTCCATCATCGTGCTGCAGTTTGCGGTGATGATTCCAGCCGCGTATGCCTTTGCTAAATACCGTTTTCGAGGGAAAAGCGTTCTGTTTGGTTTCGTCCTCCTCGCGTTCATGATTCCAGGACAAATCACCTTTATCCCGGTATATCTGTTGATGGCCGACTTTGGGCTGATCCATACGTTATGGCCACAGATCATCCCGTTTATGTCCAATGCGTTCGGGATTTTCTTACTGCGCCAATATTTCATGCAGATTCCGGAAGAGATTATTGAAGCGGCTAGATTGGATAATGCCGGGGAAATCAAGGTGATTTGGAGAATCATGCTTCCCATGGCAGGGCCAGCGCTGGCGACCATTGCCTTGTTCAGCTTCGTCAGTCATTGGAACGAGTATTTCTGGCCGCTCGTCATGACGAACTCTGAGGCGATCCGGCCGCTAACGCTAGGAATCGCCATGCTGCGGGAGACGGAGGGAATCAGCAACTGGCATATTATCATGGCCGGTAACGTTGTGCTGGTTGTTCCTATTCTGCTCGTTTACGCATTCTGTTCACGTCACATCGTCAAAGCATTCGTATACTCAGGGATTAAATAGGCCAATCGGTCGCAGTCCCTTTCAAATACAATAACAATTCATTCATTGGAGGGAAACGAAAAGATGGAAAGTAAAGGAAAATTCATTGTGATCTTAACGCTGTTATTGGGGATCTTAGCCGGCTGCGGAGGAGGGAACTCCACCGCTAATTCAGGAAACTCGCAGAGCGGAACTGCCGCGGATCCGGCGACGACGGGAACGGAAACGGCAGCCGCAAACGCCGGCGGTAAAACGACCGTACAATTCTGGCATTCGCTGGGGGGTAAAAACGGGGAGTACATGGATGCGTTGATCCAGCGTTTCAACGAATCTCATAACGATATTGAAGTCGTAGGGACTTATCAAGGCGGCTATGACGAGACCGTAACCAAGCTGCAGCAAGCGGTCGCTTCCAACACCGCGCCGGATGTGAGCATGCTGGAACGCGCCTATGTGCTCATGTTCGCTGACTCGGACGTGTTGGAGGATCTGACGCCATTTATGGAGAAGTCGGGGCTGAGTGCGGACGACTTTACCTCAGGACTAATGGGCCATTCCTATTTCAACGACAAGCTGGTTTCGCTGCCTTTGAACCGCTCGACCCCCATTTTGCACATCAACAAATCCATGCTGGATGAACTCGGGTTGGCGGTTCCAACGACCTGGGAAGAGTTAAAAACCGTGGCCAACGCGCTGGTCGTTAAAGAGGGGAAAGAAGTGACGCGTTACGGGTTGTCGATGCCTTACGATACCTGGTATCCGATCGCCATGATTTCTCAGTCCGGGGGGAAGTTCTTTAACGACGAAAATACCTCGACCGGGTTCATCGATAACGGTATCGGCAAGGAAGTATTTAGCTACCTGAAGGATCTGCAAGGCACGGGAGCGTTGTATTATCCGCCGGCGCAGGATTCCGGGAACATCGTCAACAGCATGTTCGTGGAAGGCAAGATCGGCATGATGTTTCAATCCACGGGTTCGATCGGGGGGTTGAGCAGCTCCGTGGACTTTGATTATGTTACGGCGTTCCTGCCGAAAAACGAGGTTTACGCGAATCCTACCGGAGGCGCAAACGTTGCTTTGATGGCCGGTTCTTCGAACAAAGAGGCCGCTTGGGAATTTATCCGCTGGATGGAAACCGATCCGCAGGGCGGGCTGCAGTTTATTTTGCAATCGGGTTACCTCCCCTTCACGAAGAAAATGGTGGAATCGCCGGAAATTCAGGATTTGTGGGCAAAGGAACCCAACCGGAAAGTGGCGTACGACCAGTTGCAATATGCCATCGATACCAACAATGATGTTGCATGGCCTGAAGTGATGCACGAGTTCTTTTCGACTATCGAAGCAATCATGTATGACAGTCAGGACATCCAGGCTGCACTGGATGCGTTCAACAAAGAGACAGAACGGATTTTGGCGGAGTAAGGGAGGGAGAAACAACAATGATCGAGCGTTTAAACCAGGATGCGTCACTGATGATCGCGGGACACCGTGGGTATAAATCCGCTTACCCGGAAAACACGCTGCTGGCCTTCCGCGAGGCCTTGGATTTGGGTGTCGATATGATGGAATTCGATCTTCGCCTGTCCAAGGACGGGGAGATCATGGTGATTCATGATGCTACAGTAGACCGGACGACAAACGGGTCCGGTGCGGTCGGGGATTATACTTGTGAGGAGTTAAAGCGGCTGGATGCCGGAGGCTGGTTTGGGCGAGAGTTTGCCGGGCTGCAAATTCCGACGCTCGCGGAGCTGATCGCGCTGCTGGCGGATTATCCCGATGTACTGCTTAATGTCGAGATCAAGCCAGCGGCAAACGCGAAACAAGCAGCGGACCTGACGATCGCTTTGTTGGATGAAACGGGCTTCCTGCCGCGCGCGGTGTTCACCTGTTTTGACGCTGAAGTATTAACGTATATTCACGATTCGTACGGTCTGAAGACGCAAGGATTTCCTGCGGAATTGATGTCGGGGTTCGTGTATGGGGAGGGCGGAACTTACTCCAAGATGTGGGCGTTAGGGTTGGAAATGAAGCTCCTCACACCGGAGCGCGTTCAGGAGTTCCGTGAGCTTGGTTTACTCGTTTGGAGCTACTGTCCGGACGAACCGGAACAGGTGCGGTACAGCGTTGAATGTGGCGTTACCGGCATGACCTGCAATAATCCGCTACCCGCGCTGCATCTCCGCCGGGGCATGCAGATACTGACGTCAGAGATAGGAGACAGGTCCCGATGGTAGAGATGATCGAGGGACTCGTTATTGACTTGGACGGTACAGTGTACCGAGGGAACGAGGCCATCGAAGGTGCCGTTGAGACGATTAGCAGGTTGAAGACCGCGGGAACGAAGGTTGTATTTCTCAGTAACCGCGGGAATATATCCCGGAAAATGTGCCGGGAGAAGCTGAGCAGCATGGGGCTGGACGTGAGCGAGGAGGAAATCCTCCTCGCGTCCACAATTGCTGCACGATATTTGCAGGCCCATGGCGAGGGACGCCAGGTTTGGGTGCTGGGTGAGCAGGGATTGATTGACGAGCTGCGCATCGCGGGCGTACCTCTGGCCGAACGGCCCGAAGACGCAGGCTGGCTGCTGATTACGTTGCATGAACGGCTAACGTATCAGGACTTGAATCTGTCATTTCGTGCGGTGCGGCACGGGGCGCGGATCATCGCTACCAATAGCGACCGGATGTTTCCCGGAGAGGAGGGCGACTGTATTGACGTGGCCGGGATGATTGGTGCGATCGTGCATGCGACGGCTCAAGATGTGGAAATTGTGGTTGGCAAACCCTCTTCTTTAATGGCGGAAGCCGCGCTTGAAACGTTGGGGTTGCCGCCAGAACGCTGCCTGGTGATCGGCGATAGTCTGGAGTCGGATATCCGGCTTGGGCATGCGGCCGGAATGAGGACTGCCTTGGTCCTTACGGGTTCAACCGATCTTGGGGCTGTGAGATTAAGTCCGATTCAGCCGGAGTATATCTGGAATTCGATCCGCGATGTGAGTTCCGTGTTAGGGATTGAACGTTCGAAAATGAATTAAGGGAAGAGAAGGGAAGCCACTTATGACCGATATTTTGCATCGCATCAGGGAACTCGCGGCTGGACTGGGAGAGCCTTACCGTCAGGCAATCGACCTGGACGAAATCCGGGTTGAGACGGGGGCGCTTCAGCTGGCAGCCGACTATGTCACGAAAAAAAACTACCGCAATGTGATTGTTGCGGTGGATCAAAATACGTATGAAGCGGTTGGAAAGCAATTGGTAATGCTTTTGGAAACGGAGAAGGAACGCGGATCTGGGGAAGTGGACGTTTATACCACGATGATCCAGCCTGATGCGGAAGGTGACGTCATCGCCGATGAAGCCTCGCTGATCGAACTGATCTTGGATGTTCAGCGGTGGGAGGCGAATGTCATCGTAGCCTGCGGGGGAGGCACGCTGCATGACATCTGCCGGTACGCCGCTTACACCACGGGTATTCCATTCGTATCCGTTCCGACGGCACCCTCTGTCGACGGGTTTAACTCTAAGGGGGCTCCGATCCTTCTGCGAGGGGAGAAGAAAACGATCCCGGCCATCGGTCCGAAGGCGATTTTCGCCGATCTCGATGTCCTTGTGCAAGCTCCGCCGGAGCTGGTGGCGGCGGGGTTCGGCGACATGTTGGGCAAATACACCTCCTTGTTTGATTGGAGGTTTGGCTCGTGGACGGCTGATGAACCTTATCTGGAGCTGGCAGCGGAGATTACCCGAAAGGCATTGGATAAATGCGTCGCCTCGGTAGATGCCATCGCAGCGCGAAGTGAGGAAGGGATTTGCCTCTTGATGAGCTCGTTGATCGAATCCGGTCTGGCGATGCTGCTGTTCGGGCAGTCTCATCCGGCTTCCGGCGCGGAGCATCATTTATCGCATTATTGGGAGATGGAGTATCTGCGTTTAGGTCGCCGCCAACTGCTGCACGGAGCGAAAGTAGGAGTGGCCAGTATGGAGATCGCGGGCCTCTACCACCGGCTTGTCAATGAGGGCTTTGGGGCGCAGGGGATACATCCTGCTGCGGCGGTTCCGCCGCAAGTCACCGCCTGCTGGGAGCAGATCTGCCAGGAGATCCAACTGATCCCGGATCCGCACCAGCTTGGCGAATTGTTGGCTGCCGTTGGCGGCCCCAATACCATGGAGCAGCTTGGTGTAGAACCGGGTCTGCTGGAACGCAGCTTGCGGGAGGCGCATCGGGTACGCCCGGGTCGGCACACACTGCTGCGCGCATACAACGAGATCAACGAAACGTTTGCGGAGGAATCACCCGGCAGCGAATAGGGCGCCTATACGAGCGCCTTCTCCGCCCCAAATTGCCGGATCAGCGTCGCGCGGGTCATGACCAGCTTCAGCGGAATCAGCTTGTCCGTATGGCCATCGATCCGTTTGCGGCTGCTAGGATGGAAAACGGTGAGAAGTAATCGGAGGTAGGAGGTCGTCAACGTACGGAAGGCACCCTGTTCGACGCGATGTGTCTCGAAGCCTAGTCCGTGCGTGATGCCCCGATGCAATAAGGTAATCCCCTGCAGCGCCTTTACTTGACTGAGCTGCGGGTTTCTTTGCATTTCGGCGCATATTTGGCGCATCGCGCTTCTGGCGAGGCGGGCAGTCATCAGTGCGACGCGGTTCGCCTCGTTCGATTGCAGCATGGCGAGGATTTGGCGATTGTCCAAATGGAGCTCTCCAATCCAATCGCCGTCTTGAATCCATGTGCCATCCTCGCATTGCATGCTTTTTCCGCGATATTTGGTGACGAACATTTTGCAGATGCCGAACTCTCCGGCGTAGTTGGAGCGCATTCGGCTGAACAGATCGAACACTCGCTCCCAGCTCATCCAAACTCCTTGGATGACTTGCTTGATTATCGTTTGGGCTTGCATCGATATCCCAGCTTTCTCTATAGAATGTGAAGCGCTTACATCAGAATATCCGGCAGTGTGCCGCTCTCCCCCAAGTTTACAGTAGAAATGTTGCAAAAGGTGCAACATTCTAGAGCGGACAGGGCCGGATTCGCACCAAGCGGCGAATCGTTACAGGCTCCCCGGCCATGCACGTCCTACTTTACTGGCTAAGCCTTCCGTACCTTTTAGCTAGGCCAGACCTGCGCTCAAGACAACGAGGAGAGCTGTTACGGCTCCAACCAGGCCGCCGGCCAGAACGTCGGAGGGATAATGGACTCCGAGATAAATTCGTGACAGGCCTACGATGAAAGCGAGCGGGAGTAGCACTTGCACCAGACCGGGGGCCGCGAATAGGAACGGGATCAATGTGGAGAACGCTGCTGTCGTATGTCCGGACGGGAACGAGTAGTCCTTGAGCGGATGGATGGAGATCCTCGCGTTCTGCAGTGCTTCGTAGGGGCGGGTGCGCTGGAACCGCTTCTTGATCAGGACTGCCAGCAGATGACTGAGAGTCAAGGCGATCAGGCTATGCCAACCCGCCCGTTGCCAGGAACCGGTAGCGAAGACGACCACGGAGATGGTTAACGCAATCGTAAATGCGGCGCTCCCTAGATGGGTCACACCCTTCAGAATCCGATCCAGCCACGGATGACTCAGCGAATGATTGCACCACAGAAACAGCCGGTTGTCGTATTCGCGCAGCCGAAGATAATAGCGATGTCTCATTCCAACTCCTCCACTTCCCTAAAAATGATGGGCATCTATCGGCCCCTCGTCCTTCAACCAGGGTAACGTTTACCACGGAGACCGAACCAACGCGCGTCTTTGCTAGCCATGTTGCCGCTGCTGCGCGGGCGGATGCTGGCGTACCGGGCGGATCCAGTAAAATAACATGATGCCAAACAACAGCATGGCGCTAATCCCGACCGTAACCGTTACGTCGAAGCTCTCCGCCATCCAGCCGCCCAGAATCGGGCCCAGGATGACTCCGATGCCTTCGATGCCGGAGAGGACTCCCCAGCCGGTTGCTTTCTGCTCATCGGGAACAAAATGGGACAGAATCGCGTTCCATGCCGGCAGTACGGCAGCATATGCCGCGCCAAGACAGACAGCAAGCAGCATCGTGCTGAACATCTGCCGGGAGTAGATCAATAGTCCAAGGCAGGCGGCCAAGACGCCGAATCCGGCGATCAACAGCCACTTGTGACCCCATTTGTCGGCGAGCCGGCCCATCGGGATGAGCAATAATACGGTCATACAGCCTCCGGCCATCAACACGATGGAATATCCCGAATAATCCAGCGCCAAATATTCAGAAGCAAAACTCGGTAGGACGGGCACCAGCAGGCCGGCTGCTAATGTCTGCACGATCATGCCGGGCACGAGCGGCTTCATCTGAGTCAGCTTACTCCCGATTTGCCGCATTTGCTGCTTAAACGGAACTGTGTCTCCCAGCAATCGGCGGGATGAGAAATCCATCCGTTTCAAGGCAGCTAGCAGCCACCCGGCCGTCCAGCATCCGGTCAACAGCCAGAAAGATAAGGTATAACTGCGATCCATCAGAAAGTTGACGGCGACCGGGCCGAGACCCAGCGAAACAAGCCAAATGGTGTAGATGGATCCCATCTGTGAGCCGCGACTGTCCTCCCGAATTTCGGATAGGCAGAGCAGCCAAACGGGCGATACCCCGATCCCGATCAGACCGGCCCCAAGCACGATGGCCCACGGGGCGCTGACCCCATAGGAGACAAACAGGCCTAGCAGTCCCAGCAACAGAAAGATATTCAGGATCAGCCGAGCCGGGAACCGGTCCAGCACGTAACCCGCGAGCACTTTAATCAGCGTGTCGGCTAAATAGTGGACCGAGATGGCTACGCCAACTGCCGCTAAGGTAATGTGGCGTTCCTTGGCATAAGCGGGTAAAAACGAGATGAGAAAGGCGCTGCGGGCGATTTCCGTCATAAACAAAATGGCAGCGCAGTGCAGAAATGCAGGTGTCAAATGATTTCCTGATATCCAACGAGCAGTACGTTTCATATGGGCGTAGCTCCTTGCTTCATATTCGTGTGCCGGCGGCTGTGCGGCAGGGATAGATTTAATGTCCGTCCGCCAACGCCGGCAGACGGCCCGCCAGGCGCAGCACATCCCGGACGATCGTCTCGGTGGCGCATCCTGCAGCAAGTTCGTCATACTGCTGGAGCATCCGGGCGCGGCGGACTTCAGAATCGAGAAGCTCATGCACTTGCTCCGTCAAAGCCCGCGGCGAAGAGGCTACTACTGCCGCGCCTTTACGCTCGAGGTATTTCGCGTTCTCCCGCTCCTGGCCGGAGAACGGTTTGTAGACCACGATGGGGGTACGGATTTGGATCGCCTCCGACAATGTGATGCCCCCGGCCTTCGTCACGATGCAGGAAGCTTGTCGCATACGGTCATGAATCGCTTCGACGTAACCAAACAAACGCAGCCGTTCGTGACCGGCAAACCGCCGCTCCAAGCGACGCCGCAGCTTATCGTTGCCGCCGCAGACGATGTCCACTTGAACATCCGGCAGTGCCAGAAGCTTCGCGGTGATGAGCTGGATGTCCGGTAAGGGAATATGTGCGCCCATCATAACCAGGACGGATCGAGATCCACCTGCGGATCGAAGTGGTTGCGGACTCATTGAGTGCGTCTGCTCATAAAACGGTTCCCGAACCGGGATGCCGCTGACGACAATCGATTCCGCAGGCACGCCGCGTTCGATCATCTCCCGCTTCAAATCCGCTGTCGCCACGAAATAGCGGTCTGGCCTCGTGAACAACCAGCGGTTGTGCAGGCTGAAGTCGGTCACAACCGTGAATACCGGCACCCGAATGCCGTGTTTTCGCAGCTGATCCGTGATGCCGCCGAAAGGAAAGGTGCTGATGATCGCGTCGGGCCGTTGTTTTTGGAGCAGGTTGACCAGCTTTTTCATCCCTAGCTGATTCCCCCATTTGGCCAAGGCGCTCGTCTGCTGGAGGTCCCGGGTCGCGTAGTAGCTCCACCCGTAATAGTCCAGGCCATATGCGGAGAACCACGGGCTATACAAATAAAGCTGCCGAGAGACGGAATTCATTCCCGGATGGGCCTCGCGGTACAGATCGATCACACGGACTGTACAAGCGCCCGAGAGGGTAAGGGATTGCTTCAGCGTCCTTGCCACCTGGATATGGCCGTTGCCGTATCCGGCGGTCAGGATGACGATGTGCATGTTTTGCTTCATGGGTAGCTGCCGCCTTTCCACCGAAATAGAAACGCACGGGTTCTTCCGTCGAATCATTCCGAGTTCCAGTATATAGGAAGCCTGGAAGAATCAAACCGGCCGTGCGGCGTGATTTGGTTCCGACCTTGGTCCAGTTTGTAGGCCGGACCGCTTGCGAGTTGATCGGGTCCTTTCTCGCACTCGTCAAAGTTTAACGTATCTTCACTTTAGGGCACTAATGTTAACGTTCGTTTAAAAGGGAGGGCAATCTGTGTAAAACGGGTGGGGGCGAAGACGTATCGCATTCGTTTTTTTACCTGTGGCATTCGGGATGACGGATTAGGTATAATTAGAAAATGACTTGAGTTTGTTTAGAAAGAGGATACGCATGAATAAACAATCCATTTATGGTTTGACGAAGGATCAGCTGGCCGCTTGGCTGCTGGATCGTGGACATAAACGAGGCCGGGCTGAGAGGGTCTGGGACGGCTTGTACCGCAAACGGGTTACCGATTACGAAAAGATGGAGGGTGTTCATCCAGAATGCCTCTCCCTGCTTGAAGGGGAATTTGCCATCGAAACCTTGGAGGAGCATATCCGCCAGGAGTCGGTCGACGGGACGATCAAGTTTCTGTTCCGCCTGCAGGATGGCAATCTGATTGAAACGGTGCTTATGCGCCACAAATTTGGCCTGTCGGTATGCGTGACTACGCAGGTCGGCTGCAACATCGGCTGTAGCTTCTGTGCCAGCGGACTGATGAAGAAGAGTCGGGACCTGACGAGCGCGGAAATTGTGGAACAGGTGATGAAGGTGCAATTGCACCTGGATCGACTGGGAAATGGTGAACGGGTAACTCACATCGTTGTGATGGGGATCGGGGAGCCTTTCGATAATTACGACAATATGGCCGATTTCCTGAGGGTTATCCAGGACCCTAAAGGGCTTGCGATTGGCCCGCGCCATATTACCGTGTCGACTAGCGGTCTGGCGGACAAAATCATCGAGTTTGCCGATTCCGACCTGCAGGTGAATCTGGCCGTGTCCCTGCATGCGCCAAATAATGAGCTGCGCACGCGGATCATGAAGATCAATAAGGCGATTCCGCTCGAGAAGCTGATGGCGGCGATCGACTATTACTTGGAGCAAACGAACCGGCGGCTCACGATGGAGTATATTTTGCTGAAGGGCGTTAACGACGGGGCCGAGCATGCCCAGGAACTAGCCGATCTGCTGGGCGATCGGTTTGTGAACGTCAATCTGATCCCTTATAACCCGGTGGATGAGCACAGTCAGTATCAACGGAGCGAGCAGGATTCCGTGCTGGCCTTTTACGATGTGCTGAAGAAACGCGGCCTCAGCGTCAGCGTTCGATTGGAGCATGGTGCAGATATCGATGCGGCCTGCGGACAGCTGCGCAGCAAGCAATTGAAGCGGCCGAGCTGAGCGAACGAAAAGGCGGAAATTTTGAAAGAAAAGGACTTGGAGCATTGCTCCAAGTCCTTTTCTTTTCGAGTAGCCGGAGGGGGCGGGATTGACATCGAGAGGTGGCGTTGCCACACAACTGCCGCTTCCCTATAGATGGCTAGCGATCACGTTCTCCAGCAAGGCAGCCACCGCCTGAGGTCCGCGTTGGAGCTCCTCCTTCGACAGAGGGACCCGCACGAATCGTTCATCCAGCTCCATCGCCTCGGCGAATAAGCCGCTTAAGCCTCGGGCACGGCGATCGACCTGGAGCACCAGCTCCAATGATTCCCCCCGCGGGAAGAACAGGATCTCCAGCTCGTCGAGATACCCGCGGAACTTCGTACCCGGAACATATTCGAATTCCTGCACGAAAGGCAGGGCACCGCCAAGCCTCGGCGCATAGTCGTTTGTCACCTCGCGCAAGCGAAAACCAAGCAACTCGACGGCGTCCAACACGGTTTGCATTTTCGCATCCGGCAAAACATGGATCAGGTCCTCGTCCTTGGGATCCACGGCCAGATCGATGTCCAGCCCGCTTTCCACCCAAATGGGCACGTTGTGCAGCGTCACGGGCATTTGATCCGGAAGCCGGAATCGGAACAGAAACTGCCTGCGCTCGCCGGCCCGCAGCTGGAAACCTTCGGTGACGAGGGATTTGGCGATCGTGCCCGTTGCTCTAATTTTGCGGTCGTTTGACTCGCGTAAGTAGTTGGTTTTCAGCTTTACATAAATGTTGCCGATGGTTTGGTCGGTCTGCCCACCTTCCACATATAGGGTACCACTGATTTCGCCGCCCAGCCGGACTTCGATCGCATCCAGTTCCGTATTGACCTGCGCCGAACCGATCCCCACGCTGGCTAGCATCTTCTTGAAAAAGGACATCACTCCACCCTTCCTTCACCATGTATTCGTAATGAATGACTGATTTATCAAGCCGAGGATTTATGGAAATTATATACGTCCATGGGGCGGTTTCGGTTTCGTTTATGCTAACATATGACGTATAATCGGATCACTGATAACAAGGAGGTTTCCTGATGTTTCTGGAGGTCATAGCAACCTGTGTGGAGGACGCCATCGTCGCGGAGGCAAACGGGGCGGACCGGCTGGAGCTGATTACGGCGATAACGGAAGGCGGACTCACCCCTGGCATTGGTATGGTCCGACAAGTGGTAAAGGCCGTGGACATTCCTGTCCACGTGATGGTACGTCCGCATAGCCGGTCTTTTGTGTACGGGGAAGCCGACGTGCTTACTATGGAGGAGGAAGTCCGGGCCATTGCCGATGCAGGGGCGGCGGGCATCGTGTTTGGGGCGCTAACTGCCGAGCGCAAGATCGATGAGGCTGCGTTAGAACGGATCTTAGTGCTGGCAGTCGGGCTCAACGTAACGTTCCACCGAGCGTTTGACGAATTGGCGGACCTGCCCTCCGGATTGCGTACGCTGATGCAATACCCGCAGGTAAATCGGGTACTGACCTCGGGCGGAACGCGGCCGGCCCCGCAGGCGGTTCCCGCAATCCGGGAGCTGATGGCGATCGCTAATGGTAGCTCGCTGCGCATTTTAGCCGGCTACGGTTTGACTCTGGAGACCGTCTCTCCGTTCGTCGCTGATACAGGCGTTACCGAGGTGCATTTCGGCTCCGCCGTGAGGCAAGAGGGGAACGGGCTGGCTCCGCTAGATCCATCCAAGCTGTTGAGCTTGTCCCGTTTGCTGCACGACCGCAATCAATAGGAAACCCCATAATATACCATATATATACTGGATACCAAACCTTTACTGGAGAGAAAATGTCATTATACTCCATGACGAGGAGAGTTATCCAGAACTTATGCCAACTGATTTGGTGAGAAAACAGACATTAGCTTTACGGCTTCTATCCATGTTCTTATGTACTTTGCTGTTGCTTGAAACGGTTCGTGTTCCTGCGCCAGCATCGGCGGCGAGCGAGACCCCACCTTCCGCACCCTGTGGACCGGGCTGTAATGGATACGATGTCGTCGTGATCGGCAGCGAAATCGAAGGGGTGTTATTGGCGAAGGAAGCGCATGCTGCGGGTTTGAGCGTGCTGATTCTTGATCCGCGCGAGAAGCCGGGCGGGGAGCTGATCCAAGGGCAGATGCTGGTCTTGGACGAGCCCAACGACAACCGCAAGCGCAGCCTGGTCCAAGGCGAGTTGAAGCCCCTGTACGATGGCTATAAGGCCGGGAACATTCGCAAGTTGCCCGCCTTTGAAAGCTATTATCGCAAGCTGATTCGCGAGATCCCCTTGCGCAGCGGCATCACCATCGACGGGGTGGAGATCGAAGATACCGACGGGCAAGGGACAGAACAAAGGAAAACGCTGAAATCCATAACTTACCTGGCCAATGACGGTAAGTTGTATCAGGTGCAGGCGGGGTATTTTGTGGAAAATACGGATTTTAACGCACTGACCGTTCATCTTGGCAATCCACGCATCCCGGGCATGGAAAGCTTGTATAACGGCAAGAAGCCGGATTATATGGCGGCTACCTACATGCTGCGGTTTAAAAGCGTGAACTGGAACAAACTGCATCAAGCGGTGCTAGAAGATTATCCGTTAACGAACGTCGTCAAGAAATATGGCGCCAACACTTATGTGGATTGGGATTTCGCCACCGGTTTCAGCAATCTGACCTATAATTACAGGCCACGGGATTCCCATCTGATGCTCCGGGGCTTAAACGCGACGTATCAAAAGGACGGCGAAGTGATCATCAACAGCTTGCTGGTGTACGATGTAGATCCGGCCGATCCGCAATCCGTTCGTTCCGCCGTCGTAAGGGCGAAGGCGGAAGCCCCATATATCGCCAAATACTTGCGCAAGCATATCCCCGGCTTCGGTAAAGCCGAGCTGAACGGGTACCCCGATTATTTGTACATCCGCGACTATAATCGCTATGAAACGGACTATGTGTTGAACTATAAAGATGTGATGTCGGGCCGGATGTTCTGGGACAACGTGACGGTTGGGGGTTATACCGTCGATTTGCAAGCCACCCGCGTCGTGAAGAAAGGCATTGGCTACGGCAAGCCGGACCGATATGGAATCCCGCTTCGTTCCTTTGAGCTGAAATCGTACGACAACGTGCTGGTGGCTGGCAAGAATATCGGCGCGGAGATCAAAGCTTACGGAAGTGCCCGTATCATTCCCACCACCGCGTTGGCCGGGGAAACGATGGGCATCCTGCTCGGGCGGGAATGGAAACAGGGCCACAAGCGCTTGAGCGAGTTGACCCCGGGCGATTTTCGAAGAATCCATCGGTACTTGAAGAAGGATTACGACATTCGAATCGACCAATGACGGGAGCTGAAGGTCAATGAAGATAGGGTGACCAAGCCTGGTATAGCCGGGATACGCCTTCGTCAATACGTTCCATTGCAATACCGCCGAAACCTAGCATAAACGACTTCTGCTCCGTTTCCAGCGGCGCGTTCCAGTAGAAGGCAGCGGAGGCGATTCGCACGCCGGCCTCCTGAGCCAGCCGCAGCAGTTCCTTCTCCGGCAGGCTGGATTTCACGCTTAAGAGGAGATGCAGACCGGCGCTATCGCCCGTAACGGCAGCCCGCTTCCCGAAATGATTCGTCAGGGAGGCGACGAGCTGCCGATTTTTTTTGCGATACAGGTTCCTCATCCGGCGGATATGCCGCTCGAAATGTCCCTCCTGCATAAACCGCTGCAGGGTGCGCTGGTGAATCCCCGACGCGGACGCTTCAAACAGGGTGTGGCGCCGTAAGGCGTGAAAACGGGGCACCAGATGCTCAGGCAGCACGAGATAATGGATGCAGAGATCAGGCGCGAGTACCTGGGAGAAGCCGCCGAGATAGATAACGCGGTCGTTCGGGACGAGCCCTTGCAGCGCCGGTACCGGCTTGCCCTGATAGCGAAACTCGCCGCCGTAATCGTCTTCGATCAGGTAGCCGTCGACGGCCTTGGCCCATTCCAGCAGCTCCAGACGTCGGGATAGCGGCATAATGATGCCGGTCGGAAACTGATGGGACGGCGACACGCTGGCGATTCGCGCTCCGCTAGTCCTCAGCAAATCCGGGCGCAGGCCGTGCTCGTCGAGGGGAATCGGGTGCACCGTGAAACCGAGCGCAGCCAGGGTAGCCGGAACGATCCGGTATCCGGGTTCTTCAACGGCGACGGCGTTGATCTCTGCGTTCAGCATCTGACCCAGCAGCAGAAGCAGCAAATGCTGTTCCGCTCCGATGATGATCCGATCCGGGGAAGCATGGACCCCGCGGAATCGGCTTAAATATTCGGCGACTTCCCACCTGAGTTCCGGATCGCCCTGAGCGTCCCCATAGAATAACAGTTCGGCGGTTTCCGGGCGGAAGAGCTGGTTGTATAGCCTTTTCCATATCGTAAAGGGGAACAAGCTAAAATCATTTTTAGATAGATGGAAGTCGTAGAGAGGAGGTAGGGGGCTCCTCGGATTTGGTTCTGAATTTGGCTTTGGCATAGGAGTATCCGTATCAGGCGGGAGCTCGCGTTCCGGATTTCTGCCGGTCAGCGCAAACGACGGATAGGGCTCCGGCAGCTTAACGACGAAATATCCCCGTTTCGGACGGCTCTCGATAAACCCCTCGGCGATGAGTTGCTGGTACGCCAACTCGACAGGGGTTGTGCTGATGCCCAGAAACTCCGCCAGTTTGCGGATCGAGGGCAGTCGTTGTTCCTCGCGGAGCGATCCGGCGATAATCTCGCGCTTAAACATTTCGTAAATCCCGACATATTTGTAGGACCGCCCGGCCAGACTGCCGTCGTGGGGCTGCGGTAAAATATACATTGGTTAGGATCCCTCCCGTCACTTATCATCCAAACTGTCCTTTGAATTTAGATTTATTTGTATATTTTTAAGTATACAGTACCGTGTTAAGATGCGAAAAGAGAGATGGAAAAGGAGATTATTACGATGAGTTACGCAGGATTTTTAATGGGGGACAAGGTGTATTTGCGCCCGATGAACGTGGAGGATGTCGATTGGTATTATCAAAATTTGCATGAGCCGGAAATGAGAAGATGGACGGGGACGAAGCGCCACTTCACCAAGGAGTTCATCGCCGCCTATCTGGAGCGGAAAGGCCAGGACGATTCCAGCGTATTGCTGGCCATCGTACGGCGGGAGGATGACCGGCCGATCGGGGATATCGCTCTCCAGGACATCGACCCGAGTAACCGCTGCTGCAACATTCGAGTTGCAATTAACCAGACGGCGGACACGGGGAAGGGTTATGGCAGCGAGGCGATGAAGCTAATGCTGGATTACGGATTTGGCGTACTGGGGCTGCACCGGATCGAACTTAATGTTTTTGACTATAATGGGCGGGCTATGCATGTTTACGAGAAGTTAGGGTTCAAACGCGAAGGCGTGCAGAGGGAAGCGTTGTTCTACGATCATGCGTACCATGATTCGATTCTGATGAGCATACTGGAAGACGAGTTTCGGGCGATCCACGTCCGTCGCTAAGCTTATCTAGGCTGCGCCGCCGTAGATAGCGATCTGTCATTCGTCATGGTATACTAATGGAACAAATGTTCTCCAAGAGTATCGGCGGTGACAAACAGCAAATGGCAAATGAATCCATGGTAAATATCGCGGTTCGTCCTCTGGTGGAGTATGTGTTCCGCAGCGGCAGCTTGGAAAGCGGCTTCCGCACGGCGGTCTCGCTGACGGAAGGCACGAAGGCGCATCAGCAGGTGCAGAAGCAATACGGCGAAGGCGATCAGAAAGAAGTGTACTTGAAGGCGGAGATTCCCTGTGGGGATCTCCTCTTCGTTGTAGACGGGCGATGCGATGGGCTGTTAGTTGGCAGGGACGGCGGATGGACGATCGACGAGATTAAATCGACGGCTGGCGATTTGGCGGCGATCCGTGAAGATACGTACCCCGTACACTGGGCGCAGGCGAAGTGCTACGCCTATATGTACGCCAAAGCCAACGGGCAACGCGAGATGGGAGTACAGCTGACCTATGTGCAGCTGGATACGGGGGAGCGCAAACAATTTCGGATGCGGGCCGGGTTGGACGAGCTGGAGACGTTCATCCATGACGTCGTAAGGCAATATGCTCCGTACGCCCGTTTGCTTCGTGACCATCGGCGCGAGCGCAACCGGAGCATCGCGGAGCTGGCGTTTCCGTTTCCGGGTTACCGGACCGGGCAACGGAAACTGGCGGGCGCGGTATACAAGACGATTGAGGAAGCGGTGGGTTTGTTTGCCCAGGCGCCGACCGGCATCGGGAAGACGATTTCCACCACATTTCCGGCGCTCAAGGCGATGGGCGAAGGTAAATTGAATCAACTGTATTACCTCACGGCCAAGACGGTTACCCGAACCGCCGCGGAGAACGCCTTCGCGTTGATGGAAGCACAGGGGCTGCAAGCTTGGGTGGTGACCCTAACGGCCAAGGAGAAAATCTGCTTCAGCGAAGAAGTCCGCTGCAACAAAGAAGACTGTATCTATGCCGATGGTTACTTCGACCGGATCAACGGGGCCATCCTGGATATCTTGGCGAATGAGACACAGCTCACTCGCCCGGTGATCGAGGCGTACGCCCGCAAGCATCGGGTGTGCCCGTTTGAATTTTCGTTGGACTTGTCTTATGCCGCCGATGTCACGATTTGTGATTACAATTATGTATTTGATCCCAAAGTGTCCCTGCAACGCATGTTCGCAGAGCAGAAGAAGGAAACCGCCCTACTAATCGACGAGGCCCATAATTTAGTCGACCGGGCGAGGGAGATGTATTCCGCCGAGCTGCGAAAATCCGGCTTTCTGGCGCTGCAGCGAGCGTATAAAGAGAAGAGCCCGTCCGTTGCGAAAGCAGCCAAAGCCGTTAACGCCTTGTTTATCGAGCTGAAGAAGCGGGTGGAAGGATCGTCGTTCCAGACCGATTTAGCCGCGCCAGAGCTGTTGCTGGAGCGGGCGGAGGCTTTTGCCGAAGCGGCGGAACGGGAGCTGGCACTCGAACCGTCCGCCGCCGGGCAGACCGGCTCCTCGGGGAGTTCGGAAGCAGACGCGCGGGAACTGCTGCTCCAGGCTTATTTCGAGGCCCTGCATTTCGGCCGGATCGGCAAGCTGTACGACGAACGGTTCGTGACCTATACGGAGGTCACCCGGGAGGACGTGCGGATCAAGTTGTTTTGCCTAGATCCTTCCCATTTGCTGCAGGAGATGGGCAAGGGGTTCCGCTCGCGCATTTATTTCTCGGCGACGTTATCGCCGATGGCTTATTACCGCGATATGCTGGGGGCGGGGCCGGACGATTATACGGTATCGCTCTCCTCGCCGTTTTCTCGCGACCAGCTGGAGGTGGTTGTGCTGCCGCTTTCGACAAGGTATCAGGATCGGGAGCAGACCCGAGTTCCTCTGGTTCGCGCTTTGCAGGAAGTAACTCGTGGCCGGCCGGGGAATTATCTGTTCTTCTTCCCTTCCTACGCTTATATGAACATGATTTACGAGGACTTTGCCGCTGTCGCGGAGGAAGGAACGGAGCTGCTCTTGCAGCAATCCGGGATGACCGAGGAGGATCGGGAGCAGTTTTTGGCCGCCTTTGTGCCTAACCCGGCTCCGGGTCGGACCTTCATCGCTTTTGCCGTGATGGGCGGCCTCTTCTCGGAGGGGATCGATCTTGTGGGCGATCGACTGACAGGAGTAGCGATTGTGGGCGTCGGGTTGCCGCAAATCGGCCCGGAGCGTAATTTGATCCGCGACTACTTCCAGACGTCCGGGAGAAACGGCTTTGATTATGCCTACGTATTCCCCGGCATGAACAAGGTGCTTCAGGCCGGAGGACGCCTGATCCGCTCGGAGACCGACCAGGGCCGCCTCGCCCTGATCGACGACCGTTACCTTCAGCCGCATTATGCGCGATTGCTGCCGGAAGAGTGGCGCTAGAACCTAGAAGCTCTTCGAATATTCCCTTCCATTGTGACATATTTTGAACATGTAAGGATAACTTGTTCCTATTGGAGGGGGCGTCGGGTATGGGGATTACGTATCTTAAGGTTTCAGTCGTTTATTTTGTCATCGGTGTATTGCTAGGCATGTACATGTCCATGCAACATGACTATACATTAGCGGGCGTGCATGCCCATGTAAATCTATTAGGTTGGGCATCCTTCGCACTAGCTGGCGTGATTTATGTGTTGTTTCCAGGGGCAGGGGAGAGCCTGCTGAGCAAAATCCAGTTCTGGACGTACTCCATCGGACTTCCGGTCATGATGATCAGCTTATCGCTGGTACTGACCGGTTCGGAACAGTTGGAGCCTTTGGTGGCGATCGGCGGAACGCTTGTCGTGATCAGCGTTATCGTATTCGCGGTAAACGTCCTGACGAACGTGCGGACTAGCGCGTCAATGCGGGGGAAGAAATAGGGCCGCAGCAAAAAATAAGAGGAGGGATCGACGCCGATATCGGCGTCTTTTTTTTCATGCGATGGTAAAGAATAGGTTAGGGAGTTGACGAAGGTTGCTAGAAGAAGTACTATGATAGTGAAATTGTTAAGAGGTATTAATTATTCAAATGTAATAATTATTAATTATTAACTCATAAGGAGGGGATCCGTGCTGAATAAGCGGGAGCGGTTATCGCTGTTAATGTCGATGCAAATGACCCGATTCGTCGTTGGATACGCCAAAATACTCGATCCGGAATTGACGGCTCCCCAATACTTGATTCTCCAAATTTTATCCAGAGCGGGTCAGCAGAATTGCTCTGATTTGGCCGAGATGCTGGAGGTCTCCCTGCCGGCCGTCACCAATCTTGCGAATAAATTGGCGGCTAAAGGGCTCATTGAACGTGTGATCCCGGAAAGCGACCGGCGTAACGTTCTCCTATGCATCACGGAGGCCGGTCAGGAAGTTGAGGAACGCATGGTGCAGAAATATAAAGAAATGACGCGTGAACTTTGGGAGGATTTTTCGGAGGAAGAAACGGACTTATTGCTGCGGGCATTCGAGAAAATGCTGGTACAATTCGATCCGAATGAGCATGCTATCTGCTGACATAGAACACAATGTCCGGCCGTATGGGCCGATCAAGGAGGAGTCTAAACATGGGAAGATTGGACAATAAAATCGCGATAATTACCGGCGCTGCCGGGGGGATGGGCAAAGCTGACGCGCTGTTGTTTGCGAAAGAAGGCGCCAAAGTCGTCATTACAGACATTCAGGACGAAAAAATTCAAGCCGTTGCCAAAGAGATTACAGATCAAGGCGGGGTAGCGGTAGCTTTGACGCAGGACGTTACGTCGGAGGAAGATTGGGCGCGGGTTACCGAAACGGCCCTGACGCGGTTCGGCAAAATCGATATCCTCGTCAACAATGCGGGGATCTCCAGCGCAACGCCTTTTTTGGAGACCGACCTGGAGCTGTGGAACAAGGTGATGAACATCAATGTCACCAGCGTATTTCTCGGTCAAAAATACGTCATCCCGCACATGATCAACGGTGGGGGAGGCTCCATCGTTAATATTTCCTCGATTGCCGGACTGACCGGCGGCAGCGGCACGGGGCCTTATACGGCCAGCAAAGGGGCCGTCCGCCTGCTTACGAAAGCGACGGCGGTGGATTATGCGAAGCATAACATCCGGGCCAACTCCATCCATCCGGGATACATCGAAACGCCGATGACCAAAGATTTGATGGCTGACGAGAACATGAGAAACTGGTTCTTGTCGCAAACGCCGATTCCGCGCCTTGGACAAGCAGAGGATATCGCCAAGGGCGTGTTGTTTCTTGCCTCTGACGAATCCTCATACATCACGGGTATTGAGCTTCCCATCGACGGCGGGTACTTTGCCAAATAAGTTGATTTCCGCTCATCGCCACGACTTAACGGTCGCTCCAGTTGCGTTAGTTGCGCATTGCTGGGGTGGCCGTTTTCATTTAGGGTTGACATTTATCTCGATATCAATTATCTTAATATTAAGACAAACGACATTGAGAGTTACCGAAGTCATTTAGGGTTAACCTATGATATACTTTCGGAACAATCAGGGAGGTGAGTGGATATGACGAATCAAGCGAAGAGCGACGACGCGCTGCATTTGTTCGTCGTATTGTCCCGGGCTAGCGAGTGGGTTCATGCGCATAGCGACAAGGGGATTCGGCAATACGGATTAACCCGGACCGAATTCGGCGTACTGGATCTGCTATATCATAAGGGCAGACAACCGATTCAGCAAATCGGCAGCAAGGTGCTGATGAGCAGCGGCAACATTACGTATGTCGTAGATAAGCTGGAGAAGAAAGGGTACGTGACTCGTCAGGACTGCCCGGAAGACCGGCGATTGGTGTACGCGGAAATCACCGAGCAAGGACGCCAGTTCATCGAAGAGGTGTTCCCGCAGCATGCCCGCCTTATTGAGGAGGCGGTTAGCGGACTTACTCCGGAAGAGATGGAGATCGCCGCGATGCTGCTGAAGAAGCTGGGTAAATCCGCACAGGAAGGCTTCAAGTAGCGACTTAACCATTCCGAAGCTCTGATAGGCGGCGGGAAGGGCGTCGGAAGACGTCTTCTCAGCTCTGATATCTTAATATAAAGATTCTCTAAATTCACATAAAAAGGAGTCATGAACATGACATTAGCATTGGCCTTATTCATTATACGTTTGGTGTTGGGATTCACGATGATGGCGCATGGTGCGCAAAAGCTGTTTGGCTGGTTTGGCGGCTACGGCCCCAAAGGAACCGGAGGTTGGATGGAATCACTGGGAATTAAACCCGGAGTGCTGATGGCGGTATTAGCCGGTCTCGCAGAATTTGGCGGGGGATTACTGGTGGCGGCAGGGCTGTTTACGCCGTTTGGAGCGGCGTTGCTAATCCTCACGATGATCGTGGCGATCGTCTCCGTTCACGCCAAGAACGGGTTCTGGTCGACCGCAGGCGGGTACGAATACAATCTGCTGCTGATCGCTGTTTCGGTTGGGTTGATCTTGTCTGGCGCAGGGGCCTACTCCCTCGACGCGCTGCTTTGATCACCGTTGCATAACGACGATTTTTCTAATCTGGGAGGAGCCCTAGTCATGAACTCGAATGAACATGATTTTACTACTATCGTTAAATCCCGCCGTTCGGCGAATAAATTCATCCCCGGCGTGGAAATCCAAGACAAGGAACTGGAAGAAATCTTCAATCTCACGAAATTCGCGCCATCGGCGTTTAATTTGCAGCATACCCACTATGTGGTGGTCAAGGACCCCGCATTGAGGGAACAAGTATACGAGGCTGCGGCCAAGCAATACAAGGTCCGAACAGCCTCGGCGGTGATCCTGGTACTGGGTAAACGGGATGCCCACAAGGACGCAGGAGCGATGAACGAAGGAATGCTGAATTTGGGTGTGCTCAGCAAACAGGAGTACGACCAGCTTGTGTCCGATACGATCGGTTTCTATGAGAACCGGGGCGAGGCGTTCATGCGGGAGGAAGCGATCCGCAGCGCCAGCCTGTCGGCCATGCAGATGATGCTTATCGCCAAAGACCGCGGCTGGGATACATGCCCAATGATCGGGTTTGATCCCGAGGCGATGCGCCGGTTGCTGAATGTCCCGGACAATTACGAGCCGGTGATGCTGATTGCCATCGGCAAGGAGGACACCTCCAGCTTCCGCCCGCGCGGCTACCGTAAACCCGTCGGAGAATTCGTCAGCTATAACCGATTTTGAACCGATTTTCCAAAAATAAGGAGGAGTTACACATGGTACATCCAACTTCAGGAATTCATCATATTACTGCATTTGCTACTGATCCGCAAGCTAACGTTGACTTTTACGCAGGGGTGCTTGGACTCCGACTGGTTAAAAAAACCATCAACTTCGATGCGCCAGAAGTGTATCATCTCTACTTCGGTGACGAGGACGGGAATCCGGGTACCATCATGACCTTCTTCCCAACACCGGGAGCCCGTCGCGGCCGGGTCGGAGCCGGTCAGGTAGGGATTACCACCTTCGCTATTCCGGTTGGTGCCTTGGCTTTCTGGCAGGAACGGCTGCATCAATTCGGCATCTCCACCACTGTGGCAAACCGTTTCGGCGAAACGTATCTCCATTTCCGCGACAAGGACGGATTGCAGCTGGAATTGGTGGAGCGTACGGCCGGCCCGCAAAGCACATGGTCGTTTGGCGGCGTCCCAGCTGACAAGGCGATCAAAGGGTTTGGCGGTGCGGTGCTCTACAGTGTCGCCCCGGAGAAAACCGCTACGTTGCTCGAAACCGTCATGGGTTTGAAGAAGCTCGGTGAGGACGGCGACTACGCCCGCTTTAAAGCGGAAGGCGACCTCGGAGACGTGATTGACGTAAACGTGAAACCGATGGAATACGGGGCGGGCGGCGCCGGGACGGTGCATCATATCGCCTGGAGAGCCCGGGATTTCGCGGAACACGAGGAATGGAGAACATGGGTTGCTGAACACGGCTACCATCCGACGCAAATCGTCGACCGGCAGTATTTCCACGCGGTCTATTTCCGGGAAGAAGGCGGCATTTTGTTCGAAATTGCTACCAACCCGCCGGGATTCGCCAATGACGAAACGTCGGAGCATTTGGGCGAAAAGCTGATGCTGCCAGCCTGGTATGAACCGCACCGTGAAGCGATCGAACAAAATTTGACCCCGTTTGAGGTCCGGGTGCTGAAGGAGGATCAGCAGGGATGAAGCATATCTTCAAGCCGGGTTCGGCAAGCGGAGAAGCGGCGGCTCCAACGCTGCTTCTCCTTCACGGGACAGGCGGCACGGAGCAGGACCTGCTTCCGTTGGCCGAGAGGATCTCTCCGACGTCGGCGGTGCTAAGCGTCCGCGGCAACGTGCTGGAGAATGGGATGCCGCGCTTCTTTCGGCGGCTGGCGATGGGCGTGTTCGATGAGGAGGACCTGGTACTGCGCACGAAGGAGCTCCATGACTTCCTGGACGAAGCGTCCGAGCAATACGGCTTCGATCGGGGCCGCGTCGTCGCGGTGGGCTATTCCAACGGAGCAAACATTGCAGCAAGCCTGCTGTTCCATCATGCGGGTGCGCTGAGCGGGGCGATATTGCATCACCCGATGGTGCCGCGGCGGGGCGTTTCATTGCCGGTGATGGCGGGGCTGCCCGTCTTCATCGGGGCGGGGCGGAATGACGCCATGTGCCGGCCGGAGGAAACCGAGGAGTTGAAAGGGCTGCTTAGCGGGGCCGGAGCCCAGGTGCATGTGCATTGGGAGCCATATGGCCATCAATTGACCGAAACCGAAGTTCAAGCTGCGGCGGAATGGTATCGAAATCATCTGTTGAACACTTAATAGATTCAAGGAGGTGCCGTCAATGATATCCATTAACCCGGAGCAGCAAACGGAGAGGGACAATTACAAGCTGCTGATCGGCAGCGTCATCCCGCGACCAGTTGCGCTGGTGACGACGATGTCGTCTGAGGGTGTGCTCAATGCAGCCCCATTCAGTTATTTTAACATCGTGACGGCCGATCCGCCGATGGTGTCGTTGGCGGTACAGCGGAAAAACGGCGCGTCAAAGGATACGGCCCGGAATGCCGCGGCGACGGGGGCCTTTGTCGTGCATATCGCGGATGAAGCGTACATTCGCGAGTTGAACCACACTGCGGCGCCGCTCCCTCCGGAGAAGAGCGAGGTGGAGGCGGCAGGACTCACGCCCATCGCCAGCGAAGCGATCGCGGTCCCGGGGGTTGCCGAAGCCAAGATCCGTATGGAGTGTGTGTTGGAACGATCTATCCCCTTAGGCGGTAAAGAGCAGGGCCCTTCGGTCGATTTGCTGATCGGCCGGGTGGTTCGATTTCACATCGAAGAGGAGCTGTACGAGTCTGGACGAATCGACCCCCATGGATTGCAGCCGATCAGTCGATTGGCGGGGAACAGCTACGCCCGGCTGGGAGACATTTTTGAATTGGAACGGCCAAGGTAAGTTCTGGGGAAAGTTATTCCCTCCGCGGCGACAGAGGTAAGGAAGTCCGTGATATATCGGGTTCAGGAAAGGCAGTTCGGAGCAGACCGCTCTAGGCTGCCTTTGTTTGTTGGATAAATTAAGTTTCCACGAGAGGAGAAATTGTGCTAGCATAAAAATGAGTACGCTTACATGCTAAGTTTAAGCATTGATATAAATAGGGGAAATCGCGTGAGGGGGAGGGATCGCGGCCATGCGGCAAGTGCTTCTGGTGGATGACGAGCCTTGGGTGCTCGAAGGGCTTCGGACTATGGTGAACTGGGAAAAGCACGGCTTTCAAGTATGCGGCGAAGCGCTGGATGGTCCCGAGGCGCTGGCCAAAATGCAGGAGCTTCGGCCGGATCTAGTCGTCACCGATATTCATATGCCGGTGATCAGCGGCTTGGAGCTTATTGAACGGAGCAGACGGTTGTTGCCGAAGCCGCCCAAATTCGTCATCTTGAGCGGGTACGATGATTTCAATTATGCGCTAACGGCCATGCGGCAGCGGGTTGCGGAGTATTTGCTGAAGCCGATCGATGAAGATGAGTTCGAGACGATTCTGGCTCGTCTGGGTCAGTCCATCGCGGAGGAGATGGAAATGGAGCAGGCCTCGTCGCGCAAGCAGTTGCTGTTTAAGAATAACATCTTGAACCGCTTGATTCAGGGGGAGGAAGGAGACCGGTTGGAGCAAGAAGCAGCCGTCGCTCTGCAATTGGGAGGAGAACCGGAGCTGCTGTGCATGTTGATCGACGCCGGCGCCGGCGGTTATCCATCGGATTTAAAGCTGAGGGTGTCGACGTACTTCTCCAAGAATACCGATCGATTGTTCCTTGACGCCCTGGGCCGGGTCGGGGTGATCGTCCGTACGGACGAATTGCCGCCGCCGCGGCTGGAGGAGATTGGGCTGGCGATCAGCGGCGAGCTATCCGATCTGGATCGGCCGGTGGTTATTGCCGTCAGTGAGGTCGGGAAGGGCATCCGCTCGATTCGAGAGTTATACCTGCAAACGCTGGAGACCGTCAAAGTGAAGCGTGAACGGGGGAAGACCGGCTTCTTTCTACCTTGTCCTCACCCGCAGCCCTCAAATACGGAGGACGCGTTCAGGGGGAAATTTGACCTCCTGCTTGAAGCCGTGTTAGAAGGTGACCCCGTGGCAGCTGGGGCGGCGGTGGAGGAAGCTTTTAGTTCTCTCGCCTGCAGCCAGATGAGCGTAGATTCCATCCGGGTATTTGCAGGCAACATGGAACTGACGTTATGCCGCAAGATCAAGAAAGCGGGCGGTGACGCGGACGCCTTTATGGTTCGCATGCAGGAGGGTACAGGAACTCCAGACGGCACGAGTGATTACCCGGCATTGAAGGGTTATTTGCACAAGCTGTGCCGGGAGGCTTCGTCGCTGCTCGCCGGGTTGCGGCGGAAGAACGAGAATAATACGATGTTCCAGGTCATCCAGTACGTGGACGAGGAATACCGCAGTAAATTGAAGCTGCAAACCCTCGCCAAGAAGTTTCACATGAACCCGACTTATTTGGGACAGGTGTTCAAGAAAGAAACGGGAAAACCCTTTAACGATTATCTGAACGAGAAGCGAATCGAGGAGGCGAAACGCCTGTTAAAGCGCACTCCGATGAAAATTTCCGATATCGCGCTGCAGGTCGGTTATCCGAATACGGACTATTTTATTAGCAAATTCAAACAGGCGACGGGGATGTTGCCTTC
>RCUU01000149.1_pt1 | contig 40316 bp, 35 predicted proteins | sample 2166211 | NCBI WGS metagenome assembly RCUU01 (sample SAMN09932620, study PRJNA488358) | compost metagenome | feature: garden; material: soil; isolation source: compost soil in phenylacetic acid-enriched culture | place: Germany: Experimental Botanical Garden Goettingen | collected 2016-01-27
GACTGCAGGCCGAACTCCGACATGTAACGCGGGTATAGCGTGCGGTAGGCGGTGAAAGGCTTTTTGCCGTGCCACACATCCCAATAATGCATGTCTCCGTAATTCTCGTCATTTGGCTTATCGAAGCTCCCCTTCGAGGACGGCGAAGCCCGCCAGTAGAACGTGTTCGGATCAATTTCCTTCGCGATCTCCGGCAGTAACACCTCATACATCTTGATGTAGTCCGCTTGCAGCTGCAGCGAGGTTTGCTCCGCCCAATTCCACTCGTCCCAAGCCAGCTCCTGTTCGTTATTCCCGCACCACAGCCCCAGCGAGGCGTGATGGCGCAGCCGCTTCATGTTGTCGATCGTCTCCTGCGTAATGTTCTCCTTGAATTCTTCGGTCAGCTCATAAACGCCGCACGCATACATGTGGTCCTGCCAAACGACAATCCCAAATTCATCGCATAGGTCGTAAAAATAATCCTCCGGATAATGCCCTCCGCCCCAAACGCGAATCGTATTAAAGTTGGCTTCGGCACAGCTGCGAATCAGCTGCTCCGTGCGCTCTCGGCTACGGCGCGGGAAGATGTTGTCCTCCGGAATATAATCCGCCCCCATGGAAAAGAACGGGATCCCGTTCACGACAAACTGGAACGATTCGCCCCATTCGTCTTCTTCCTGCAGCACCGTCAGGGTGCGCAGTCCAATGCGCAGCTCGCGCCGGTCCAGTTCTCGCCCCTGCTCACTCACTACGACCTCGACCTCATATAGTGGTTGCTCACCGAGCCCATTTGGCCACCACAATTCCGGATTTGGAATCTCCACCGGGATGTGTTGCTCCTGGAGAGTACCGTCCGGCCCCACCGTTAACGGCTCGTTTCGTTCCAGGACGCCGGTTTCAACCACGTTACCCGATGGGCTGGTCACACGGACCGTGATCCCCCGGTTCCCTTCCGCCCAGCTATCCGTCCGTACGCGCACATCCAAACTGACCTTGCCGGGTTCATGGGTTTGCGTGACGTACACGTCCTCGATCCGGGCGCGATCGTAACCCCGGACGGTCATCTCCCTCCAAATCCCGAGGTCGGGCAGCTGCGGTCCCCAATCCCAGCCGAACATCGAGTGCGCCTTGCGTAGATGCGATATGCCCGGTACAGCATCAGCGCAACCGATCAGCGGACGTTCCGCCTGTTTGCGCAGCACATATTCGACCGGCGATCGCAAGATCACGTAAATGTGATTTTCCCCAAGGGTCAGCAGCGACTTCATGTCTACCTCGTACGTGCGATGCATGTTGTCGGCGTTTAGAATCGCTGTCCCGTTCAGGTACACCTCGGCCAGCGTGTCCAGCCCTTCGCAAAGCAGCACTACCCGGTCATGGTCCAGCGCAGACTCGTCCACAAGGAACGTCCGTTCATATTCGTAATCATATTTGGATAACTCAAGCACTTCGTACTCCTGATCACGGTAATACGGATCCGGCATTTGCCCGGCATTCAATAAATCGTAATAAACCGAACCCGGCACCGTCCCTGGGCTCCATTCGGTCTGGTCCAGCCGTTTCATCCGCCAAGCTCCGCCCAAATCGACAAGCAGCATCGTTTTGCCTCCTCATGTACTTTTTTATCCTGACTATGGTTTGATTGTACTAAAGAGGCTGGCTATTTTCTTGTATTGTGTTCACCCAAGTCATGTGCTATTTTAACATCAACTTATCATGGCGAGGTGTCATCCATGTTGAAATATACCGAGGAAAACTACATCGATCCGGAGGTGCCGGTCAACCCCTTCTGGGTGGAAAGCTTGTCCCAGGTATCGCCGGAGCATACTCATGATTTTTTCGAATTTTTCGTGATCGAGGACGGGAGTTGCCGCCATGTCGTTAATGGAGAGACCCAATGGCTGCGAGCAGGCTGCCTCGTATTTATAAGACCGGAAGATGTACATAAATATGAGCGGAACGGGGAGGAGGATTGCCGGTTTTACAATGTCCCCTGCCGCCATCGTTTGGTCAGCGAAGCGCTGGCCTATTTAGGGGAAGCGGAGATGACCGGACAGCTGCTGCAGTCGCCCACCCCCCGGGTCGCCATGCTGTCGCAAACGGAGGTCGGCGAATTCGTCGCCTTGTTCGAACGCATCAAGCTGTTGTCCAGCATCGATAAGCAGAAAGCTCGCATCGCTCTCAAAAGCGGGCTGATCGACCTTCTGACCCGCTACTTCTTCAACCCGGACCCGGTAAAGCAGGCGGAATTCCCACTGTGGCTGGAGTACGCCCTCGGCAAAATGCAGCTAAAAGACAACCTCCACCGCGGGTTACCCGCCCTGTATGAATTGTCGGGAAGGAGCGTTGGCCACGTGAACCGCGCCTTCCGGCAGTATTTGCAGCAGACCCCAACGGAATATCTCAATCAGCTCAAGCTGAATATCGCTCGCAATCTGTTGCTAACCACAGAGCTGCGCGTTGTGGAAATCGCTCTGGAGTGCGGGTTCGAGAATGTCAGCCATTTTTATCATCAGTTCAAAAAATGGTACCGCCAAGCTCCGCTGGACCTGCGCCGGAGTCGCCAAGCCGCCCCTAGGCCGACAGCCGGTCCCGGGGCAACGCGACAGCCGGAATAATTCCGGCTTTGCGCCGCTACTTTTTGTCCACCTGCACCAATGTGACTTGTTTGACGGAGAACGTCCCTGCCAGCTTGTCCTCGGGGATCACGTTCAGCTTCAAGAGTCCGGCTACCTTTTGCGCGTCCGCTTTGGAAATCAACCGCCATACTTCGGGATCCGGTAGCGCTTCATAGAGTTTATGATCATCGTACTCCTTTCGTTCCTGATGGATCGTTCTGACCCGATAGCCGTCCACGTCCAGTTCCGAGATACCTTGCTCCCGAAAATGATCCAAAATATCCCCGCGCAAAGCGGCAAGCTCCTGCTCCGTTTCTTTCTGCAGCTGCTTCAGTTCATAATAGCGATGCACTTTCTGATCCATTTAACCACGCTCCTTCAGTGAGTTCGAAACCTACCTGATGTATATGAAAACCGCCGTCGGCATCATGCGCGCCAACGGCGGTTCGAAAGAAACTTATTTCGTAAAGTCCTTGAAGATCCGGTAAACGACGACGGCTGCTTCAGCTCGGGTCGTCGGCAATTCGGCTTCGAAGAGGTTCCCCGCTTTGCCTTTCATGATGCCAAGGCCCGTGACTTTGGCTACCGCCTCGGCGGACCAGGCCGGAATCCGAGTTTGGTCTGCAAAGCCGTTCAGTGAACCGGCTGCACCCGCAGATTGGCCCAATGCTGCCAGCGCCTTGGCCAGAACTACCGCCATTTCACCGCGGGTAATCGGGCGGTCCGGTGCGAAGATGCCGCTGGCGTAACCGCTGATCAGACCTCGGGAAGTCGCAATTTTCACAGCCTCTTCGTACCAGCTGCCTGCAGGAACGTCACTGAAACTTACCGCGCTAACTGCATTAGGATCGGCCTTCAGTTCCAGCGCCCGTACCAGCATGGATACGAACTCAGCGCGGGTCACTTGCGTTTCGGGATGGAAGCTGCCGTCCAGTGAACCAGCGAGAATGTCCTTCGAGGCCAGGATTTCGATGGCATCCACTGCCCATGCGTACTTCTCGGAAGTCACATCGATAAAGCTAACGTTTTTGGCCAGATAGATGTACCGGCTAAAGCCATACAGGCTGGCGACCACCTTACCGTCTTTCAATCGCCCAAAGAACGGGGTCAATTCTCCTTTGTCCCCCAGCTTGAACAAGCTGATCTTTTCCCCTTTAATCGCCCCGGGGTTCAATGCCGTAAGCGGAATCGCCGCTTCGGCCGGCTTGCTGAGCGTGACAGGTTCCAACGGTTTCCCGTCCTTCGTTAAAACATGAATGTCATAGTAGATGCCAAACGATTGAATGCCCTCCGCCAACTTCAAGCCCTCCAGCAGCTTCTTCGTTTCTTCCTCCGTTGCCGGCGTAACTTGGACGTAAGTGGCCTCCGGTGAAGTAATTGCGCCTGCGGGAATCGTCAGCGTAAACCCGTTCGGCAGCTTCACGACCGTAGGCTCGCCTGCCTTGATGGCTACGGCATCCTTAGGGATTGCCGGTGGAGCAGGTGGAGCTGGCGTCGTTGTTGGTGTATAAGTGGAACCGCCGCTGCCGCCGCCATTGCCTCCTCCGCCTCCGTTGTTAGGCGGGTCTGCTGGAGTGACCGTGACGGTCACGTGTTCCACCAAACCTTGGTAGATCACGTCGATGGAGGTTGAGCCGGCCTTCACAGCCGAGATTAAACCTGTACTTGAAACGGTAGCAATCTGCGGATTTTTCGATTCGTAAACAGCATCCGTCACGGTGGATTCTGTGCCTTCCGCATCCTTATACGTAACCGTCAACTGGCCACTGGTTCCGGCTTTCAAGGACAGGGAAGCTGGCGTGACGGTCAACGACGGTTCTCCTGGTTCTTCATTGCTGGTGACGGTCACGGAGACGAATTTGGTGAGGCCTTCATGTTCGACCTCGATCGTCGTCGTTCCGGCCACCAGGCCCGTCACGTTCCCCGCATTCACTTCTGCGATCGCCGGTTCCGCTACGCGATAAGCGGCGGCAGCCGTTACATCGCTTTCTGTTCCGTCAACCGCTTTATAGGTAACGGCGAGCGCTTGGCTCTCGCCGGCTTGAAGCGTCAACGTTTCCGGGCTCACTCGAAGCTCCGCCAGCTCTTCGCCGCCTTCGGGGGTGACGGTCACGGTTACGGTTCTTGAGAGACCTCCGAACACAACCTCAATCGTTGTCGTTCCGGCTGCTACCCCGGTCACGTTACCTTTGGTAACTGTTGCGATGGTTGGATCTACCACGCGATATTCCGCGGCTGCCGTTACATCGCTTTCCGTTCCGTCTATCGCTTTATAGGTAACGGCGAGCGCTTGGCTCTCGCCGGCTTGAAGTGTCAACGTTTCCGAGCTCACTCGAAGTTCCGCCTGCTCTTCGCCGCTTTCAGCGGTCACTGTGACGGCAACGGTCTTAGTCAGGCCTTCGTGCTCGACCTCGATCGTCGTCGTTCCGGCCGCTAGGCCCGTCACGTTCCCGGCATTCACTTCAACTATCGCCGGATCCGTTACACGATAAATTGCTGCTGTGGTTACATCGCTTTCCGTACCGTCTACCGTCTTATAAGTGACAGCGAGCGCTTGGCTCTCGCCGGCTTGAAGTGTCAGCGTTTCCGGGCTCACTCGAAGCTCCGCCTGCTCTTCGCCGCCTTCGGCGGTGACGGTCACGGTTACGGTTCTTGAGAGACCTTCATGCACAACCTCAATCGTTGTCGTACCTTCCGCTACCCCGGTCACGTTGCCGTTGGTAACTGTTGCGAGGGTTGGATCCGCCACACGATATTCCGCTGCTGCCGTTGCATCGCTTTCCGTTCCGTCCGCCGCTTTATAGGTGGCGGCCAGCGCCTGGCTCTCGCCTACATGCAGCGTCAGACTCTCCGGGCTTACCCGTAGTTCCGGCTGTGTAACGTGGTTGTACTCCACAACATGAGCCGGATCCCAATACCCATTCCCGGCCAAGTCATAGACGTAAACCTCGTAATAATTGTCTCCAGGTAAAACCGGAACATCGATTTTGAAGTTCCCTTGATTATCGATAGTCCCTATGCTTGTTTCAACCTCGCCAAATGCGTTCAAATACAGCGCTTCGACGCCAATCACAACGTCCATATCCAGTCCGCCGGCGGTGACCAGATAATTGATCAGCATATCCTCTGTAACTTCGCCGTAAATGACCCCGGTTTGACCGGTGCTCTTCACTTTTAATGCCGGCTCGTTAAGCTTGGATACCGGTGCTGAGGTGTCAACGAAGAACACGTAGGCTGAATCTTCTGATGGAACGGAATCGAACATGGACGTGCCGGTATAAGGGACCAGCAGGTATTCTCCATCGGGAAGCGCTACTTCCTCGTCAAATTCATCAAGGATCCTTCCATCCCATCCGCTTAACGTGTAGCTGTCAGGACTAACCCCTCCATCCGTTTGGAAGACCACGCCTAGCCAAGTTCCATCGATATCATGCACTTCCAACGAAAAATACTCGGCATATTCGTTCACCGTAAACGAGATATCCGTGGTATCAAACAGATCATCGTCGTTCGGCGAGATCGGATTGTTCGACAGTTCTACGTCCGTCACAACATCCTGCTGCGGTGTATCGCCGACATAAACCGCTACCGGCAGTTTGATCTCATGCCCGGTCGTCGTCTCCGTCAAAATCACTTCGCCTTCGTATCGCTGGTTTGCCGCTTCTTCCGGCACCGCAACCTCGACGTCGAAGCCGGTTTCCCCGCCCGCGCTTAACGCTGCTTCAGAAGCAGACAGTGTCAGGTCTATCGGTGAATTCCCATACCACTGCGAGCGAATCGCGTAATTCGAGGACTCGCCGGCAATGTCTTTGACGATCACATGTTGTTCGGCAGAGAAGCCGTTACCGACGTACCCAAACGACAAGCTGCCCGTATAAAAAGTTTCCGGGGCCTCCCCATCAACGTAAGGCGTCGAATCCTCCACCATCGCTACCGCTTTGGCCTCGAGCACCTGATCCAGCGCGATCCGTCCGGCTCCCTGATCCATATGCGTATAGCGGTCACCGTTTCGATCGTTTAACTTCACAGTATTATTCATGAATAACGACTTGATTTCATAAGGCGTCAAGTTTGGATATTTCTGCGCTGCAAGTGCCGCCGCGCCCGTAACATGCGGTGCGGCCATGCTGGTGCCGTTTTGGGCGGCATACCAATCCTCATATTCCGGTACGCTGGAGCGGATGCTCATCCCCGGCGCGGAAATATCTGGTTTGATGTCATATCCCGGTTTGGCCGGTCCACGCGAGCTGAATCCTGCCATAATATCTTCTTCTATCGTCGAACTGAACTCGGCGGACAACTCCTGCGCTTGCAGAGCGGTCCGAATTCGTTCTCCATAAACCCCGGAAAGGGCGTACACCGGGATGTTAATCTCCACGTTCCCCAACGTCCCGCTTTCCAATGCTTCTGGCGCATTGTTAAACACAATTGCAGCCACGGCGCCTGAAGCTTGGGCGTTCAGGGCTTTATCCGCAAAGGAGATTTCGCCGCGTTTGATGAAGGCAATTTTACCGGTTAAATCCTTACCCGTATAATCTCCCGGCTTGCCTAACCCGACATCGACCAGCGGGTAAGAATCCGTCAAATTCTCGATTCCCGCGGACTTATCGAACGTCTCCATAAAGAAGCCTTCCTCGCCCATCGCCGCAATCTGCATGATCGGCGTGACGAGCGGCGGCTTGGAGGCGCCGACGGTAATTGCTAACTCCGAAGTGCCCGGATCACTAACGGTAGCAGACCCAGGTCCGGAGTTGCCACTGGAGACGACGGCCACAACGCCCGCTTTCATCGCATTGTTGACCGCAATCGAATCGGCGGAGCGCTGGTTATTGGTCTCCGAACCCAGCGACAAGTTAATGACGTCCATTCCGTCCTCCACGGCCCGCTCGATTCCGGCGATCACGTCCTCCGTCGAACCGCTGCCGTAAGGCCCCAACACCTTATAAGCGTAAACCTCCGCTTCCGGCGCAACCCCTTTAACACCAGCCAGATCGTCCTTACCGATGCCGCGTCCGGCTACGATGCCCGACACATGGCTGCCGTGCGAGGTATAGTAAGGTCTACCGTCTGAGTTGAATTCGGGTTGTCCCGAACTCAAGAAATCATCGTAAGTCGTTTCATAGGGATCATTATCCTCGTTGACGAAGTCATATCCCCAATATCCGTCAGGAATGGCTTCCGCCAAATCGGGATGGTCCTTGGCTGCGCCGGTATCGATCACGCCGACCTTAATGCCTTGGCCTTCGGTCCCTTCCTCCCAGAACGACCCGCTGCCGATGAATGACACGCTGTCCAACGGTGCGGCCGGAACCTCTTCTGCCTCGGTTGCATAAACCGTCTCATTCGGGTATATCGCCTTGACGCCCGGAAGCTTCAGCAGGCTTTCCACCTCGTTAGCGGGAATCGTCAACGAATACCCATTGAAAATATGTTCGTATTCGCGGTGAATGCTCGCCTTCAGCTTACTAACCGCTTGCGTCTTGAACGTTTGCTGTTGCAAATCGATCGCTTTTCTGTGGGAGCTCAGCGACTGGCTCGAACGCGCTTTGCTCTGCGAAACTTCAAACACCTTCAAAGGCGCTTCCTGCAGCTCGACGATCACCGTCGTTGGTTCGCTGCCATCCGTAAGCGGCACGAAGTTTTGGGGCTGAACCGCAGACGCCTCGGCATCCCGGCGCTCCAGAGTTAATCCGTTGTCCACAGCGGAGGACTGCCCGGAAACCTGCCGTTTCTCTCTACCGCTGAGCTGAACCTTCGCGGCCTGATCCCGCAGCACTTCCTGGGTCACGGCATCCTGATTCAGCCGGGGAATGCCTTCCCTCCTTCCCTCGGCTCCCGCCAAAGCGCCGCCTTCCGCTCCCGCCATCGGCAGCAGCAGCGTAAACGCCAGGATGAAGCTTAAGATTCCTGCGACGACTCTCTTGCTCAAACTCTCATCTCCCTCACCATTCATAGTTTTCAAGGAGCCTATACAAGCTGATACCTTTATATCTATTGGTGAGGTTTCAATATATTCCCATTCTCATGGTAAGAAAGCATAATAAGGATAAAAAAATACGCCTACCCATTTAAGGTAAGCGCATCCATATCAAGTAGATTCGGTCAATCTGCCAGTGCGGCAAACAGCTGCTTCTTCAGTTCCCGATTTTTCTCCACGAAGAGATCATTATGCGAAGAGACCATCCCGTAAGCCTCTGCCTCGGGGGTGATATACTGTTTGGCCCGGTTTACGGCATTGGCTGCATCCTGGAAAGCCCCGGCGATCAAATGCAGCTTGCCCTCATAAGCCAAGATATCCCCGGCTGCAAAAATCCCCTCCACCGAAGTTTCACTCAGGGGAGTTCCGGCGACCCCGTACTCGTTAGCCATGTTCATCTGAATTTCGCTATTGTCCAGCAACGCTTTATCCCGTTCATATCCATGACTCACGACGACCTCATCGATTTCCAGTTCGACGATGGAGCCATCCTCATGATTTTGAATCCAGACGCTGTGGATCGTCTCCCCGCCCTTGGCCCCGGTCAATTTCACAATCGACGTGTTCAGCAGGCAAGCCACATTATTCCTCAACAGCTTCGATATCTCTGCCTCGTGGCCTTTCAGCGCTTCCTTACGATAAGTCAAATACACTTTCTTCGCAATCGGAGCCAGCTCGTTCGCCCAATCGATTGCCGTGTTCCCTCCGCCTGAAATCAGCACGGTTTTCCCTTTGAACCGGCCCAGCGATTTCACCGTATAATGGAGGTTCGTCACTTCAAACCGTTCGGCCCCTTCGATTTCGAGCTTCGTGGGTTTCAGGATCCCGCCTCCAATGGCAAGGATGATCGTCTTGGAATAATGTACGGTGCCTGATGCGGTGTGCAGTGTGAACGTACAATCTGCGTTTTGAGAAATCGACGTCACCTTCTCACCAAGCACGACTTCCGGCTGGAACGTCAATCCCTGCTGGATCAACTGTTGAATCAGCTGTTCCCCGGTAACCGGCGTCAGGCCGCCGATGTCCCAGATCATTTTCTCCGGATATACATTCACCTTGCCGCCGAGAAAAGGCTGATATTCAATCAGCTTCGTTCTCATCTCGCGCAAGCCGCTGTAGAAGGCGGAATATAAACCTGCAGGTCCTCCTCCGATAATCGTGACATCAAACACGGTTTGTTCCATCGTCGCAACCTCTCCTTTTGCTCACATAAGGAAGTGAAATTTCACTAGGATGGAACCATCGTATCATATCTAATTGAGAATGAAAATCATTATTATTGGAAAAATACACCTGGAACCGTCGATTCGATCTTAACTAAAAAGCGAATCCTTCTCCGGCTGCGACTGGCTGCCGCGGATAAAATATTCATAGCGGCCAAAGTTCCGCAGCGCTTTGTCATCCCGTTGCCATACCCATTCCATCAGCTCCGATTGGCAGCGGTGAGCGCGGAAGGCAGCCAGTTTAGCCTTCAAATACTCTTGTACATCCACGCGGGCGATGTCGCCTGCGGTATAGCCGTACTTGTCCGGCTGCAGCATCATGTCGCCGAAGGAAACAAAATACAGCGCACCTTGCTTGTACCGGCGAAACGCTGCCGTCGTCGCTTTACCGATCGCGCAGTGGTCCGGGTGTCCACCCAATGTCTCGTGGAACGTAAGTACCACGTCGGGCCGGAGATCCCTCATCAGTTCCTCGATCCGTCCGATGAGCAGTTCCTCGTTGATGAACTCGACCGTTTTATCGCGGATATCGAGAAATTTCAATTCGTATACGCCCAAATGGTCGCACGCCTGACGCAACTCGATTTCGCGGGCTGCCGCCAGCGTCTCCCGGTTTAAATAGGGCGGATTCCCCATCCGCCGCCCCATTTCGCCGCGGGTTGCACTCACCACCGTGACCTCCACACCTTCGGCGGCGTATTTGGCTAACGTACCTCCGCAAATAAACGACTCGTCGTCAGGATGGGCAAACACCGCCAGCAGCTTGCGTCCCATAGTATGTTGTGTATTCATTCCGGAAACGGCTCCCTTCCCAAATGCAGTGCAACGTCCATACGTCCCTTGTCGTCAAAGCCCTCTAGCAGGAGACGTCCTTGATCGTCAAGCTCTAAATGGGTCAGCCCTTCGATGCGCAGCCAACCCTGGCCGTCAAATCGCAATGCCGCCCGGTAAGGTCCTTCCCCGGCAATAAAGGCGTCGGTCAGGTTCACCTTGAAATTACGGACAAACAGATACGATGTAGCTTCACTATGCAGATACACGTCCGATCCGACAAAAGCATTCAGCAGATCTTCCGCATGTTTCTTCTCAATGAGATTCATGTGGGCACGCAGTCCTTTTCGTTGTAATTTGGGCTATCGAAATCACAGTAACTATTATACGCTCAGGGTCTGGTTGCACAAGTGACTTTTCCCCGGTTGACAATCCCCTTTAAATTGATTATTATTAAATTGTAAACAATATAATTTTATGAAATTTAAAATACAAAGGATGTGTGTCGGAATGAGAGTAGACATGACGAATGATACGAAAGTGAAGCTGCAACAAACTCTGGGCGACCGGCCTGGATACTTCAAGCTGATCGGTGAATCGGAAGGGTGCAGCGCAGCCGGCGTTTATTCGCTGCATCTGATCAGCGAGCCGCTCCCCACCGACATCGCGTTTGAATCGGGCGGCTTCACCTTCTTGGTGGATCGCCAGCAGGAAATTTTGTTCGATGACGTGATGCGGTTGCTTGCCCATGACCCCTTCCCAACTTATCGTTTAAGCAGCGATTCGATGTTATACAGCAACAATGTCGTGCTGAAAGACAAACGCGTCGCCGCTCCTAGCGAAACCGTTCGCTAACTCTAAGATGTTCCTATTCCTTTCCGCTTTCGGCTGCCGGGATTCATGACCCGGCGGCCTTTTGGCTATTCTCCCCGGGCTCTCTCTTCCGCTCTTGAAACCATCGTCCTTCTATGTCACAATGATGGGGGCATCCAGGCACCCATAACGTCCAGTCCGTATGGATTGTTGCTTCTATCCGATTACATAGCTGCCCGGGTGACCCGTTCATCTATACCTATTCAACTGAGGAGGATCCGACTAATGAAGACCATCAAGCTGGGAACAAGCACGCTGGAAGTCCCCGTCATCGCCGTCGGCTGCATGCGCATCAACTCGCTGGACAAAGCCGGTGCGGAACGTTTCGTACAAACCGCGTTGGAAGAAGGCGCTAATTTCTTCGACCATGCGGATATATATGGAGGCGGCTCCTGCGAGGAGATTTTCGCCGATGCGATCCACATGAACCCGGAGATTCGGGAGAAAATCATCCTGCAATCAAAATGCGGCATCCGCCAAGGCTCCTTCGACTTCTCGAAAGAGCACATTTTGTCCTCGGTGGACGGCATTTTAAAACGCCTGAACACCGAATATCTTGACGTGCTGCTGCTGCATCGTCCGGATGCCCTCGTAGAGCCCGAGGAAGTTGCCGAAGCGTTCGACCAATTGCATACCGCGGGCAAAGTACGTCATTTTGGCGTATCCAACCAGAACCCGATGCAAATCCAACTGCTGCAAAAATACGTTAAACAGCCGATCGTCGCGAATCAGCTTCAGCTGAGCATCACAAACACCACGATGATTTCGGCCGGCATGAACGTAAACATGGAAAATGAAGCCGCCGTCAACCGCGACGGCAGCGTGCTGGACTTCTGCCGTTTGAACGACATCACGATCCAACCTTGGTCGCCGTTCCAATACGGATTCTTCGAGGGAGTCTTCCTCGGCAACGAGAAGTTCCCTGAGCTGAATCAGAAGATTGACGAAATCGCCGCGAAATACGGCGTTACGAACACAACCATTGCCATCGCGTGGCTGCTGCGCCACCCGGCCCAAATGCAGCCGGTGATCGGGACGATGAACATCGATCGTTTGAAGGACTGCATCCAAGCCGGCGAGATCCGCTTGACCCGCGAAGAGTGGTACGAAATTTACCGCGCTGCGGGCAACATTTTGCCATAAGCCAAGTCGTCCCTACGCGAAACAACCTAAGCCCTGTTTCTTACGGACTTAGGTTGTTTTTTTGCCAAAATTCCCGAAAGGAGGCGTTCCTATGCCATCCGGAAGCACACCGGTCCGGTTGAGTCGGTTTCTGGTGTTGACCCTGGCCGTCACCGCCGGCATCGCCGTGGCGAATCTTTATTATATCCAGCCGCTGCTGGCGGAAATCGCCGCCGAGTTTCATGTCACGCAAGCCCAGGTGGGTTATGCCGCCACCTTGACCCAAGTCGGATATGCGCTGGGGATGCTGATGATCCTGCCGCTGGCCGATATCCGCGAGAAGAAATCGCTGATCCTGTTCATGCTCCTCTGCTCCGCCGGCGCCTTGTTATTTCTGGCGTTTGCCTGGAACAGCACCGTGCTGAGCATTGCTTCCTTCGCCGTTGGCTTCACTTCCATTGTGCCTCAACTGATCGTGCCGCTCGCTGCGCAGCTGGCCGACCCGAAGGAACGCGGCCGGATTATCGGCACCGTTATGAGCGGACTCTTAATCGGGATTCTCGTCTCCCGGACCTTCAGCGGACTCGTAGGCAAATACCTTGGCTGGCCGTCCGTCTATTTCATCGCCTCCGGACTCATGATCCTTCTGGCTGGCTTCCTGACGTTTCGTCTACCCAAATCCCCGTCCACGGCATCGGCGGGTTACGGGGCTTTGTTCCGCTCGATGGCCTCGCTTATCAAAGATCTACCGCTACTCCGAGAGGCGTCGCTGAACGGCGGCATGATGTTCGCCGCGTTTAGCGTGTTCTGGACGACGCTGTCGTTCCTGCTGGCCGAACCCCGCTTTGGGCTAGGCCCTGACGCGGCCGGTCTGTTCGGGCTCATCGGCGTCGTCGGGGCTCTGGCCGCTCCGGTTGCCGGGCGGATGGCCGACCGGCGCAGCCCGCGCTTCACCATTGGCATCGGCATGGGCGCGGTCATCCTCGCCTACGTCTGCCTGCTGGGCTTCGGCTACGTCCTGGCGGGGCTGGTTGTCGGCGTGATCCTGCTTGATCTCGGCGTCCAATCGACGCAGATCTCCAACCAGGCCCGCATCCACGCCATCAGCGACGAAGCCCGCAACCGCATCAATACGATTTACATGGTTTCGTATTTCGTCGGCGGTGCCCTCGGCTCCTGGGTCGGCTCGTTCAGCTATGCCCATTTCGGCTGGACCGGCGTGTGCATCGCCGGCCTGCTAACGCAGCTCATCGCCGTTTATGCGCAGGTGCGCGGGCGCCGGCGCGAGCTGGGTAGTAGATCGGAAGCACCGGCATAACGGAATCTAGGAACCTTATTGCCCCATTTTCCGGTGATATTTCGTCCTAAGGGAACGCAAAGACCCTATTTCGCTCTAAATCACGTCCATGCAGGTGATTTGGAGGAAATAAGGTCTTCCACTTCCGTTAGGACTCCCATCATGCGAAATGGGGCTAAATAAGGTCGCTGAGTTCCGTTACTAGTCCCAGCCTACTCCCTTCTCTGTAGCGCCTCAATTGCTGCCGCGGTGAAACTGGCCAGCTTGTCCGGCAAACTATTCAAAGGGAACCACTCCATCGCGCCGATGGCTCCCCCTTCCTCCATATTCCGAAGCTCGCCACCGACAACCACCGCTTCGAATATCACCGAAACCCAGTGCTCCATCTTTTCCGGTCGAATCGTCTCCGCCGTACACAATAGCCCCGTTACCTCGATATCGAGGTTTACCTCTTCCTTGATTTCCCGCACGACACCATGCTCCATCGTTTCGTACAAATCGATTTTTCCACCGGGGATGCTCCAAGTGTCCTTTTCCGGTTCCCGATTGCGCAGCACCATCAGGATCTCCCCCTGGTCGTTCCGAATCACTGCACCTACCCCCAACCGTGGGACGGCAGTTTCCATTGTTTTCATGCGTTTCTCCACCTCTCAACAGTACACACCCAAGTAGATTACCGGGTTCTATTATAAAGTAAAAACCTTTTGCTTATTTTGTGAATTATTTCACTTTAATGTGCGAGGAATCGCGCTATTCTGATACTGACCACGGTCACTGACTTCGGTCATCGAACGCGGACAAATCAAGATTGAAGGGGAGTTTGGGCTATGAAATCTTGGATTAAGTCGGTAACAGCGGGCTTATTAGGCCTAGCGCTGGTCCTCGGCGGCGCACAAATCGGTAGCAAAGCTGTCAGCGATGTCAATGCCGCAGCGGCACAAGGTGCAAGCAGCAAGACGGGCACCGCAACGGAAAAAGGCTTTGGCGGAGATGTCAAAGTGACCTTAACCGTCGACGGCAAGAAAATCACCAATGTAACGATTCAAGCGGACAAGGAAACGCCGGAAGTCGGAGGCGCGGCCGCGAAGAAGCTGCAGGAGCAAATAGTAGCTAAGCAAAACGTTGAACTGGACGCTATCGCCGGTGCATCCCATACCTCGGCCGCCGTAATGGCCGCCGCTAAAGCGGCGCTGGCGCAAACCGGCCTGAAGCCTTCTGATTTGCAAACGGTTACGACGGGCGGCAAGGTACATACCGCTACGGCGGACGTCGTCGTCGTTGGCGGCGGCACATCGGGAACGGCCGCTGCACTGGCCGCAGTTCAAAACGGCGCGAAGGTGATCGTGCTGGAGAAAACCTCCGCGATGGGCGGTCTCTTAAACTACGCGATGGGCATCGCCGGTACGGAAACCTCCCTGCAAAAGAAAGCCGGAGAAACCGTAACGACCGAATACCTATTTAACTATCTGGAGAAATACAACCATTACCGCAGCAATGCCCCGCTGCTCAAGGCCGTTCTCAACAAATCGGGCAGTACGATTGATTGGCTGCAGGCCAACGGCATCGGATTGCGGCTGAGCCTTGGGGTCAACCAGAAGCTGCACGTCGATTCGCCAAAGACGTATCACCTGTGGACGAACGCGAAAGCAGACTTTGCCAAGCTGCATGAACGGATGCAAAAAGAACTCGGTGTCGACGTCCGCTTCAACACGACCGGACAGTCGTTGATCACCGATGCGAAAGGCCGCGTCACCGGCGTCACCGCCACCATGGAGGACGGCAGCACCCTGAAGGTGACGGCGAAGAACGTCATCCTGGCCAGCGGCGGATTCGGGGCCAATGAAGAGATGTTCAAAGAGAAAACGAAGGTGAATTATTATAACTATTACGGGTGGGGGAACAAAGGCGAAGGCGTGAAAATGGCCTGGGCGATCGGTGCTGACGAAATCGGCAGCGGCGTGATCCAAATCCACCTGGGCGACCTGTCGGGGACCAAAGGGATCTTCGAAAACTACAACGGCCGTCCGACCTTTACCGTTAAAGACCTTCCGCTGTTCTGGGTGAACAAAGAAGGCACCCGGTTCGTGGACGAAGGGGTCGTGTATGACAACGTGCTGTGGGGGAATGCCGCTTACTCCGTGGGCGGCGAATATTTTGCCGTGATTGACCAAGCTACCGTGGACAAGCTGACCAAAGAGGGTAGCAGTTTGTGCGGCGCTTATCAAGTCAATGGGGACGGCTTATTTGCCCAAGGGCGCAACGACGTTACCAAGCTGAAGACTGCACCAATTAAAGATTTGCAATCTGATCTTGAAACATTCGCCAAAGACGGCGTTGTCGCCATCGGCAAAACGCTAGACGATTTGGCTGCCAAAACCGGCATGAACGCAGCGAAACTGAAATCGTCGGCACAAACCTACAACCAAGCCGTAGCAGCTAAAAAGGATACATTGTATTACAAGGACCCGGCTTACCTTCAATATAAGATTGAAAAAGGTCCGTTCTACGCCATCCGCGTCAGCGGTTCGACCTATGGGTCAATCGGCGGCGTACGCGTTAATGAAGACCTGCAGGCTTTGACCGCAGAAGGTAAAGTCATTCCTGGCCTTTATGCGGTTGGCAACGATGCTGGTGGTTTGTATGACAACAGCTACCCGGATGTGGAAGGCTTAACGATGGCCTTTGCCGTCAACTCCGGCCGAATTGCCGGTGAACATGCGGCCTCCCACAAATAACAAGGATACAAGCAAAACAACCCGTTCCTCCGCGATACTGCGGGGAAACGGGTTGTTGTTATTTCATGAACGGATCGCATTCATCATAAATTCGAAATAATCCATGCCTTCCTGCATCAAGTCGTAACATTCGCTGTCGGCGATCCAATAGCGGACTAGACCGAGATTGCCGTCCGACCAGTAATGGCCGATTTTCTCCGGATTCAGCTCCTTGCGGAAAGCCTCCTGCTCTTGCCCCAGGCGGATATAACGCTCAATAAAGCTGTTATGCAAGTCGGACACGTCTCCGCTGGAGAACTGAATCGTATGGATGATTTTGAAGATCTCCCGCGACATGGCCGGCCCGCATTCCATGACCGTTTGGAAATACATCCGGGTATACTCCCGAAGTTGCGGCTCTGCCGGCTGCGTAACATCAACTTCCAGACCGTGGAACAAACGGACGTTAATGTCCTTCAGAATTTCGATTGCAATCTCACTCTTGGAGCTGAAATGGGTATAGAATGAACCCTTGGCCACCTCGCTCTTCTGGCAAATCTGCGAGATCGTGACCTCGTCGTATCCATAGGCCGTAATCAACTCAATCGAATTCCGCAAAATTTTCTCTTTGGTGAGCAGCGATTGCTGCTCCCTTTTTTTCAATCCCATGAGCTTGCCCCTCATTATCGATGATCATCCTACCCGCAACTTATCGTTCTACAACTCTTGTACCAGTGTAACGGATGTTTTGCTTGGGAGGCAAGTTCAGCACACTTCAGGCAGCGGTTTCGAATTAGAACTTAAATTGTCCCACCAAACCATTCAAATCGTCGGCGATTTCCTTCATCTCCCCGGTCGAAGCGGACACCTGCTCCATGCTAGCCAGCTGCTGCTCAGTGGAAGCGGAGATTTCCTCGGTAGCCGCAGTGGATTCCTGCGCGATGGAAGAGATGCTTTCGATGGTGCCGATCACTTCGTTTTTGTCGTGATTGACTTGAGTGATGCCGTCTATCAGTTCCTGCATCCCTGCGATCATATGATGAATCGTCTGGTCGATTTGCCGGAACGCCTTCCCGGTTTCCTGCGACACCTCACTTGTGCGGGTAATCACCTCGGCGCCTTGCTGCATAAACTCTCGGGTTTTCGCAACTGCGGCGGCCACTTCCCGAACCATCTCCTCGATCCCTTGCACCGAACCCGTCGTTTGTTCGGCCAGCTTGCGGATCTGCTCCGCCACGACCGCGAACCCACGTCCTTGTTCGCCGGCTCTGGCGCTTTCAATCATAGCGTTCAGCGCCAACAGATTGGTTTGCTCGGAGATCGCCTTGATCACGGTCGTGACCTGAGTGATCGCTTCCGATTTATCGCTGAGATCGTTGACCTGCTCTTCGATATTGATGGTTACTTCCGCGTTTTCGCGGATCGCCTTCTGCAAATGCTTCATGCTGGTCATAGTTGTTTGGTTCGCTTCTTGGGTTTCCTCGATGCTGGTCTTCATCTCATCTGCCCGCCCGGTGAGCGAAATGATCTCCTCCGCCAATCGATTTAACCGCTCCAACCCTTCCTGTGCGTTTAACGCCAGGTCTCCCGACCCCGCCGCCAGCGCATCCGTCGCGGTCGAAATTTCTTTTGCCGCCTGCGAGCTCTCCCCGATCATAACCGAAAGCTGCTGCGAACCGGACGTGACCTGACCCGCGCGAAGCTGGATGTTCTCCATCATCCCGCCCAGCTTGCTGCGCATATGCGCCAAATCTGCCGCCATTCTCCCGATCTCATCCTCACTATCATGTACGAACTCCTCCGAGAAATCCCCGGCGGCATAGCTTTTGATACGCTTGGACATCATCGTGATCGGCCGGATCATCCGGCGTCCCATGAACAAGCCCAAGGCAACCGCTAACAGTAGAATTGCAAGTGAAATAAAGATCGTCTCTTTCAATGCTTCCCGGATCTGACCATACATGCTTTCCAGCGAGATCCCCACATTTAGTGCGCCGGAGAGCTCCTTGCTGTATGTAAAATCTGTCGAGATGTTATAAACCTTCTCCCCGCCGGCCGTTTCCAAGATACTGCCTTGGGTCTCCTGATTGGAAACCACGGTGGTTAAATCCGTGTTCGTTGATGTTGCCGAGGCCGAAGCCGTAGCGTCCGTCGCCTCAGCATCGTTCCCTTCCTGGGTCCGGCTATTGTCGGACACGATTAAATTCCCCTTCGCATCGGAGAGGGAGATATACACGATGTTGCCTTTTCCCTCCTCTTTGATCGTCTGGAATACCTTCTGAAGTTGGCCCATGTCCAGCAGCTCGTTGCTAACGATCTCGCGTTTGATATTCGTTACGAGGGTGGTCCCGTCACTTCTCATTTGGCTGGTCATCGATCTTTGCACCTCATAATAAGACACCAAAGTGAAGGAAACGGCGCACACTACCATTAGCAACACGATCATTCCCACCAATTTGCCGATTAGCGAACGAAATCTGAATCTCTTGAACCATCGGAATGGATTTCCTAGCCTGAACATTATAATTCCACCTTTGATATTATTTTCACATAGAGGACGACTTCAACAACGCTTGCATAATTGTCAATTAATACAAACGAGGTTATCTTCCTAATTTTAACCAAAATGAATAATATCACAGTGACTATTTTAATAGTTCACATGTCACGGAATAGAGGACCTAAGTCCTACGTGTAAAAAATACAAATCCTAGGGAACCCGGCTACCCCAATGGCCGTCACCAATTATTCACCACCCTGACCTTTTTTTTCGGGGATCACGAGCTTATTGCATATTTGTCCCGGTTTCGCAGACAATAACCAGCGAATACCAAATGAAAGGAGCAGATCACATGTCCCAAATCAACCAACAGGAGCTGCAGAGCCTGCGGCACCTGATCGGCGCACATGAAACGGCACATCAAAAAATGCTCACCTACGCGCAGCAGTCCGTCGATCCGCAGGTCAAAGCCTACTTTCAAAAATCGGCCCAAGACGCGATGAACACCAAGCAACAGCTGATGTCATTTTTGAATTAGGGAGGAACATTAAACAATGATGCAAGATAAAGAAATGGTGAACGACGCGTTGTCCATGGTCAAGAGCAGCTTGACTACTTACAGCAGCGTCATTTCGGAGTGCGCCAATCTCCAGCTGAGATCCACCGTTCAACAAATCCGGGACAATTGCGAAAAATCCCAATACGAGCTGTTCCAACTGGCCGAGTCCAAAGGTTTCTACCAGCCGGCGATGATGGCGGACACTCAGGAAGTACAGCAAGTGAAGTCGCAGCTTGGCAGCTGAAGAGGAGTCCCCCTGCAGAAGCACGACAAGTAGCAAAAAGCTTCCTCGCATCTTTTTGATGCAGGAAGCTTTTTTACGGTTTTTATCTCCTTAGGGCGAAAGGAGGGGACAAGCCACAGATGTATGCGAAAAATCGAATACGTTTCAGTAATTTCGGCGATATTAGCCAATTGTATATGAAATTTCATACTTATTAGCACATCCGAAAGACATAAGCCTAGAATCTATATGAAAAGACGAATAGAATCCGGTTTTGGGGTCCTTCGAAACATTTTATATGCGAAAAATCGAATACAAATCGGTAGTACGAGTACTCCATCTCATCAAATTAACCTAGCCCCACTACTTGCCCCTGCTTCTGCTCCTTTGCCGCCAGCTGGTCTCGGGCCAGTTCCCGGTTCAACTCAGCAACCGCCTCGTCCAGCCGCTCACGGAGCTGCTCCTCAAGCGCGTAACCTCCGGCGTTCTCCAAACGGCTTACCCACTGATCTACGGCGAACACGCCGCTGAGGATATGCGTCCCGCCAAGTGCCGCGACCACCGGTTTCAGTGCATAGTCCACCGCCAGCAAATGGGCGATTGTCCCGCCGATAAAGAGTGGCAGTACCACTTTGCCCTGCAGCCCTTTTTGCGGAATTAAGTCCAGGATCGTCTTTAGTGCGCCTGAGTAGGCTGCTTTGTAGACTGGACTCGCGATGACGACCGCATCCGCCGATTCGACGGCAGCGAGTGCCGCCTTTATGGCCGGGCTACCGAAGTTAGCCCGCAGCAAATCCTCCGCCGGCAGTTCCGCAGCCGAAATCCTATCGATGGCACTGCCCGTTTGGATCAGTCGTTCCCGCACGTAATCCGTTAATCCAAACAACCGCGAACCTGGGGTTGGGCTCCCTGCAATAATGATCACTCTAGACATAACTCTCTCCCTCCTTTCCCTTAAGCCTTAGCTACCGCTTTTTGGCGCTCCAACGTATACCGGTTCTCCGGAACCGGCAAGCCCAGGTTCCCGCGCAGCGTATCGCTTTCGTAATCCGTCCGGAACAGGCCGCGCTCCTGCAAAATCGGAACAACCAGATCGACGAATTCTTCTAGGCCGTTCGGAACGGCGGAGGCAATCATGAATCCGTCGGCAGCCTCTCCTTCGAACCAGGCCTGAATGCGGTCCGCGACCTGTTCCGGCGTACCGATGAAGCCGCCGCGCGGCGTTGCAGCCTGCAGCGCCACTTGTCGCAGCGTCAGCCCTTTTTCCTTGGCGTCTTTTTTGATTTTGTCCGTGCCGCTTTGGAAGCTGTTTTTGCCCAAATCGCCGAGTTCCGGAAACGGCTCGTCAAGTGGGTATTGGGAGAAGTCGTGGTGCTCGAAGAACCGTCCCAAATAATCCAAGGCATTCTCAATCGTCACCAGGCTGGCGACCTCTTGATACTTGCGTTCCGCCTCCTCCGGCGTGCGGCCAAGGATCGGGCTGATGCCCGGGAAGATCAAGACTTCGTCCGGATTGCGTCCGAACGAAGCGGCGCGGGACTTCACGTCTTGATAAAAGGCTTGCGCGTCCTCAATCGTTTCATGTCCCGTGAACACGGAGTCCGCATGCTTTGCCGCATAATTTTTGCCGACCTCAGAGGAGCCTGCCTGGAAGATTACCGGCTGCCCCTGCTTGGAACGGGCAATATTGAGCGGCCCCTTCACCGAGAAGAATTCCCCGACATGATTGAGCGTGTGCATTTTGTCCGGATCGAAAAACACCCCTGTCTCCTTATTCCGTACGAAAGCGTCATCCTCCCACGAATCCCACAGGCCGCGGGCAACCTCCAGAAACTCGGTGGCAATCCGGTAACGTTTGTCATGATCCGGATGCTCTTTCTTCCCATAGTTGAGTGCGGAGCCTTCCAAGGGGGAAGTCACGATATTCCAGCCTGCACGGCCGCCGCTAATCCGATCCAGGGAGGCGAACTGACGGGAGACGGTGAACGGCTCGCTGTACGAAGTGGATAACGTCCCGACCAGGCCGACATGCTTACTGACCGCAGCCAGGGCGCTAAGGAGCGTTAACGGCTCAAAACGATTCAAGAAATGGGGGATCGATTTCTCCGTGATATATAAACCGTCTGCGATAAACACCAGATCGAATTTGCCCGCCTCCGCTTTTTGCACCCAAAGTTTGTAGACGTCAATATTGATGCTGGCATCAGGTTGCACCTCCGGATGTCGCCACAAAGAGGTCCCTCCACCTACCCCATGCAGTAACGCGCCCAATTTGAGTTGTTTTTGCTTTGCCATCATTTCGTTCCTCCTTATCGATTTGATATAACTTACTTTGTTTCTTCCCCTGGCTTAGGCGACTTCGGCTGCTTGTTTGATCCGATTAATTTGCTCCAAGTGGCGCTGCACGTGGCGGGTAAAACCCTCCAAGATATCCGTAATGGCGACGGGTTCCCCTTTGGCATTCACTCCGGTTTTCTTCAGGTCGGCCGCATCCAAGCGGCTGAGCAGCAGACTGTTGTACAGCAGGAGCGCATGGAAAGCCTGCAACACATCGGCTACGTTACCCGAGTTGGCATATTGGCCGCTGACCCAGGCATCTTGGTTAAAAGCCGGCAGCCGGGCCTCCGTCCCCGCCAGAATATCCCGGATCCGGAAGGAGATGACGATGCTGTGATCCACCAAATGGGACAACACCTCCAGTACGCTCCAGCTCTCCGGCTTCGGCTTCCATACCGTCTGTTCCTCGCTCAGGCCATCGATCGCCGAGACGAGTTGCCCGTGCGTATTCAAAAAAGCTTCAAAGTTGACTTGGGTCATTCGATCCCCTCCGATTCAAAATCAAGCTTTCTCCCTACTCCCCCAATGGGGCTGGCTGAACGAAACGATCGAGCGCAAAAGGCCGCAGGGAGTAACCGGCCTTCCCATCTCCTATGAAGTCCGCGAGCAGTTCCCCGACTACGCTGGCAAATTTGAAGCCGTGTCCGGAAAATCCGCCCGCCACCCAAACCTGCGGGTGTTCCGGATGCCGGTCGATGATGAAGTCCTCGTCCGGCGTCAGCTCGTATTTGCAGGCCGCACCTTGCTTCAGGCGGCCAGCCGCCCCCGGGAAGTAAGCCTCGAGCACACGGCGCAGATCATCCTCATCCTCCGGATGGGCGCCGAACGGAGCCAATTTCTCTCCCGGTGCCCAAGGAAGACCTCCGTCGTGGCGGCCAATCTTCAGGCCGGCTCCACCGATGCTCGGAAATCCGTAGTATCCGCCTTCCGGCGTCCCCAGCGTAAACCCCGGAAACCGTCCCGCGTCAAAACCAGGTCCGGAGGTTTCGAACCATCCGACCCCCTTGCGTACAGCGCGAATGGGGAGGTCGACGAATGGTGCCAACGTGCTGAACCACGCTCCGGCAGCAAGCAGAACGGCCCCCGCGTGGAACTTGTCGTCCGCCGTATATACCGTAACGCCGCCTTCTCCGCCGTGCACTTTCACCTCTCGAACGATGGAGTACGGCAGCAGCTCCGCGCCTTGCCTCAAAGCCAGCTTGCGGTACGCCTCGATGCATCGCTCGCTGTACAAATACCCGGCGTCCGGTTCGTACATCGCCTCAAACGAATCCGGAATCGTCAACTCCGGCCAGCGCGCGCGGATTTCCGCCGCGTCCAGCCATTCAGTGCGGACGCCCAGCGCCTCCGATTGCGCGATTCGCGGCTTGAAGGAATACAGCCCGCGATCCGCAAGATTTAACACGCCGGACGGCTCCAGCAGACGGGTCCCGGTTTGCTCCTCCACGTCATTCCATAACCGATGAGCTCGAATTGCCAATTCCGTATACAAGGGATCTCCGCTGTAGGCATGCCGGATCAGTCGGGGCTCGCCGTGATGGCTGCCCTCCCGGTGCGGAGGATCAAAGGCGTCGATCAGCAGCGTCCGGAGACCCTTGCGGGCCAGATAATAACCGGCGCTCATCCCCATGGAGCCCGCGCCGACGACAATGACGTCATAAGAGGCGTGCGTACTCATCGGGATGCACCTTCCCTCCGGCCGTCCTCCTGATTCAGACCGTTCAGGGCCAGCTCCGCCAGCTTCACGAAGAAGCCAATGCTTACCGGAATGGCCCGCTCGTCAAGATCGAAGGCCGGGTGATGCCATTCCCGCGGTCCATCCGTCCCCATGAAGACGAAGAGACCGGGAATTTTCCGCTGATAGAAGGAAAAATCCTCTCCCGCAGGCGACGGAACCGGCGTAACGGCCCGGTACCCAGACGCCTCCGCCGCTGCCAGCCCGAGCTCCGCCAGCGCAGCGTCGTTTAACACGGGCGGCGGCCCTTCGATCCAGCGGACAGCGGCCGTTGTGCCAAACGCAGCCGCCACTCCCTGAACAACTTCTTCGAAACGCTCCAGTACCCGCCGCCGCACCTCCTCGTCGAAGGTCCGGATCGTTCCCTCCAGCAGCGCCGATTCGGGGACGACGTTCCAGGCTGTGCCGCTATGCAGCCTCGTGACGCTGATGACGGCACTTTCCAAGGAGCCGACATTCCGGCTGATGATTGTTTGCAGCGCCGTCACGAGATGCGCGGCGGTGACGATCGGATCGTTGCCGGCTTCCGGCACGGCTGCATGGGTCCCCCGCCCGGCGATCTCAACGACAAAGCCGTCGGCGGCGGCCATCAGCGGACCGCTCTTGATCCCGATCGTCCCGACGGGAAGATCCGGCTTATTGTGCATGCCGAAGATAGCCTGCACCCCTATCAAGGCGCCGCTGTCGATGACCTGGCGCGCGCCTTTGGCTTTCTCCTCGGCCGGCTGGAAGATCAGCCGGACCGTGCCCTTCAGTTGCGACTCTCGGGCTTTAAGCGCATGCGCCGTGCCGATCAGGGCGGCGGTATGGAAATCATGCCCGCAGGCATGCATCTTGCCGGGATGCGTCGAGGCAAACGGGAGCCCTGTCTCCTCCTGAATCGGCAGCGCGTCGATGTCCGCCCGAAGCGCGATGACTGGCCCCTCCTGGAGCCCACCGACCTCCGCGACCAGCCCCGTCGCCAGGGGAACGTCCAGGATCCGGATGTTCGCTTCCTCCAGCCAGCCGCGGATCCGGCGGGTCGTCTCGATTTCCTCGTTCGACAGCTCCGGGTACCGGTGCAGCTCTCGGCGAATCTCCACGAACCGTTCTGCCGCTATCCCGGACGTCCCTTGAATCGTAAAAATATCGTTGGTCATGGTTACGCCTCTGCCTTCACTTCGACCAAAGCGTCGTGAAGCAGTTCAAAAGAGCGGACGCGCTTCTCAAAAGGGCTGATATTGCTGGTCACGATCATTTCCTCGATGCCCGTGTCCCGCTGCAACGCCAATAGCTGCTCACGGACAACTTCCTTGGTGCCTTTGACAATCCAGGGATCCTGCTCCTCAATCGTATAAGACTCTCCCGCTTGGCGGCCAAACTCTTCCGCTTGCTCCCGCGTGCCGAGCGTCACCGTTCTGCCACTGTCCAGCCGCACCTTCACGACCTTCTGCTTGCCGGCAAGTTCGGCAGCTTCCGCTTCGGATTCGGCGACGACGAGGGACAACGCCAGGATGACTTGAGGCTCCGAACCGTGCGACGTATCAAAGCTCTGCCGGTATGTTTGGATCGCCTTGAGCGCGATCGCCGGATCCCCGTTAATGAACAGGGAAAATACATAAGGCAAGCCAAGCCCTGCTGCGACTTCCGCACTGTCCACGCTTGCTCCGAGCACGTAAAGCTCGGGAGCCTGTGCCGGGCGCGGGGCCGCGCGCAATCCAGCCAGCGGGTGATCCGCCTCCAGACGGTCCTGCACGTATTTGCGCAGCTCCACGATTTTGTCCGTTAACGAAGCCGATTCGTGCGAACCTTGCTGCAAAGCCTGTGTGCTCTTCGGCAATCCTCCGGGAGCGCGGCCGACGCCAAGGTCCACCCGCCCCGGCTCCAGAGAAGCCAACACGTTAAAGTTCTCCGCCACTTTGTATGGACTGTAATGCTGCAGCATCACGCCGCCGGAGCCGATGCGGATCGTGTTCGTTTTGGCTAAAAGGTAGGAGATCAGCACCTCCGGCGAGGAACCGGCCACCTGCTCCGAATCATGATGCTCCGACACCCAAAACCGCCGGAACCCCAACACCTCGGCTTTTCGGGCCAGTGCAACGGTATGCGCAAACGCCTGCTCCGCCGTTTCTCCCGGGTAAATCGGGCTTTGATCCAACACGCTTATCGTTAGTCCCATCTCTCTTTCGCCTCCTAAATGCTATAGCTGAGCTCGGGGGTAATTCGTTTCAGGAACTGCTTCGTCCGTTCTTCGCGTGGATGGTACAGCAGCTCCGTCGGACTCCCCTCCTCGACGATCACGCCGCCGTCCATGAACACGGCATGGTTGGCCACGTCCCGGGCAAACCCCATCTCATGGGTCACGACGATCATCGTAATCCCTTCTCTGGCGATCTTGCGAATGACCTCCAGCACTTCGCCGACAAGCTCGGGATCCAGAGCCGACGTAGGTTCGTCGAAAAGAATCACCTCCGGCTCCAAGGCCAGTGCCCGGGCAATGCCCACCCGTTGCTGCTGCCCTCCCGACAACTGGCTCGGATAGGCGTCCAGCTTGCTGGCCAGACCAACTTTCTCCAACAGCTCAATGCTGCGGGCTTTGGCTTCTTCCTTCGGCATTTTTTTGACGATGACCAGACCTTCCATCACGTTCTCCAGCGCAGTCTTATGCTTAAACAAGTTATATTGTTGAAACACCATCGCCGACTTTTGGCGGAGGGCATGGATGTCTTTCTTCGTCGCCCGGTTGCAGCTCAGTTGGAAGTCACCGATCGCAATCTCGCCGCCGCTGGGTTTCTCCAGGTAGTTGATGCATCGCAGAAGCGTTGTTTTGCCGGAACCACTCGGACCCAAAATGACTACGACATCGCCTTGGTTCACCGTCAGATCAATCGACTTTAACACCTGCTGGCGCCCAAAGGACTTAGAAATGTGACGAAGCTGAATCATGCCACTCCCCCTCGATTGTAGATTTGGATTCGTTTCTCGATCCGGGCGGTCAGCCGTTCGATCAAGACGGTTAGCCCCCAGAATATCAACGCCGCCGCCAAATAGGCCTCAAAAAACTTCCAGTTGGTCGAGGCAACGATTTGCGCTTTGGCGTTAATGTCCACGACGGAGACGGTAAAAGCGAGCGTCGAGCCGTGCAGCATCCCGATCGCCGAGTTCGACAGGTTCGGGAGGCTGACCGCCAGCGCCTGAGGGAACACGATCCGCCGCAGCGCCTGAAACGTCGTCATCCCGACGGAATAAGCCGCCTCGATCTGCCCGCGGTTCACCGCCAGCAAACCCGAGCGGACCACCTCGGACATATAAGCCCCGGCTGTGATTGAGAATGATATGAAAGCAAAGGAAATCATTGGAATGGAGGCGGATTTGAACCCCCAGCCGAACCAACCGGACAAGCCGTCAAGGATTACCGGCAAACCGAAGTAAATCAGCAATAAATGCGTCAGCATTGGTGTTCCGCGAATAAAGGTGACATAGGCGGTCGAAAGCTGACCCAACACAGGCACCCGATACAGCCGGAACAACGCGGTGATCACCCCGATCACAAAGCCGACCGAGACGGATACGGCGGTAATCAGCAACGTGGTAGGAATCGCTGACAACAGATGAAGGAACGCTGTCCAGATGAACGAGGGGTCGATTTTCATAGTTTTGCGCCTCCCTTCTCCGCGCCGATTCCGGCGAACATGCCACGGATCGATGGCTTCCGCTCGATGCGAAATCTTCTTCTCTCCGCCCCATCCGGCTGCTCATGCTTCAGCAAACGCCGTTCGGCTGCCCGCAGCAGCTTCTCCAGCGTGAAGCTCACGACCAGATAAATGAACGCTAGAGCCAGATAAGCTTCAATAAAATGCTGGGTAAGCGCGCCTAGCGTCTGTGCCTTACCGGTTAACTCCATGACGCCGAGCGTAAACGCCAGCGATGTATCTTTCAACAAGGCAATCACCATATTGGAAAATACCGGCACCGCAACCGCCAGCGCCTGCGGTAATACGATTCTTGTGAACGCCTGAAGCCCCTTCATCCCGATGGCATAAGCCGCTTCGACCTGCCCCCGGTCCACGGCCATAACCGAAGCGCGGATCGTCTCCGACATAAAGGCTCCGGTGTGCAAGCCGTAGGTCAAAATGACGAAGAACAACACGGGGGCGCGGGAGATATCCAAGTGGGCGAACTTCAACAACTCCGGCAAGCCATAGTAGAACAGGAACAATTGGATCAAAATCGGCGTCCCTCTGAAAAAAGAAACGTAAACCTTCGAAAACAGATCCAACACCGGGATCCTGTAAAGCCTGGGGAGTGCAATCAGAAATCCGATAACAATCCCCGTCAGCAATGATCCGCCCACAATCAGCAAGGTCACGCCCAGCGTCGACCACAGCTTCGAAAAGGCGCCGATCACGAAAGAAAAATCAAACGGTGCCCCCACGAAAGTCCCCCTCCTCTCCCGTCATGTTGATTAGTTATCCGAGGTAAAATCGTCACCGAGCCATTCCTTACTTAACTTGCCTAAAGTACCATCCGCTTTCAATTCCTTGATCACCTCGTCGATGGCATCCGACAGCTTCTGTCCCTCGGGATCGTCTTTGCGGAAGACGAAGAGAATATCGGCTTGCGAGAGCTCCTCCCCAGTCGTCTTCAGCTTCCCTTGAGGGTCGATCAGCGAAAGCGAGAAGTCCGCTCCCAGCGTGGCATCCACCCGGCCAGAGGTGAGCTGGTTAACCGTATCGTTAGCCGCACCGTTCTGATATACGATCTCGATGGCATTGTTATTTTCCTTATTGTAGTTTTCTAAAATTTGCGCCTGCGCGCTGGTTGCCGAGGTCAGCACCTTCTTCCCTTTCAAATCGTCCAGCGAATGAATCGTATCGTTGTCCTTGGCGACGATGATTTTGTTTCTCCAGTGGGCGTAAGGCTCTTTGTTGAACAAATACTTCTCGGTTCGCTCCGGATTCTTCTCCATTTCGTGGGCGACAAAATCGATCTTCTTCGTCTCCAGACTTAGCAGCAGGTTGGAAAACTCCTGGGTCTGGAACTCGAATTCATATTCTGCCAGACGGTTATCGATTTCGCGAACAAGTTCAACGTCAAACCCGGTTAACTTCCCGTTCTCGTCGATAAAGCATACCTTTGGAAAACCCGTGCCCGTACCCACGATGATTTTCTTAACTTCTCCCGAAGCTGCGCTCGCCGCCGCGTCCTTCGATTCCGTCCCGCCGGACGACCCCGCTCCGCATCCTGCCAACACTCCCGTTAACACAAGCACGACCGCGGCACTTAACCATCTCTTCATGTCCCTAACCCCTTCCCTATTTCCCATTTTCTTAGTTTTACAATCCCTATAAGTTTAGTCAGGATTATGTTGACACTACTTTACTGTGATTTTTGTTACGCGTCTAATCGAGTTTTTCAATGGGTACATGCAAATCGTTGATGGGAGGAACACCTAGTTCCAATAAAGCGTCCATAAAGATGTTGTTTTCGCCGCTGAGGGAAATCAGGTGGGTTTGCAAGGAGACGCCTGCCGTCTCGAGGATGTCTACCGGGACGAGACTTCCCTCCTGTACTTCTTGTCTGGCAGACAAACCGGGAAGAAAGCAAATCCCGGCCCGGCTTAACACGAGTTTCTTGGCGGTCTCGGCATTGTCGACTTGAAACAGGATGTTCGGCGGCTGCTCCAGACTTTCGAAGGCGCGGTGAATCCGCATCCAGTCGAGGGAGCCGCACTCGAAGAATATGAGGGGTTCCCGCCGGATGTCACGGATGGATACACTTTCGGCCGCGGCAAGCGGGTGATCCTTATAGACGTAAAGTCGGATGGGGTCATTATAGAAGGGATAGGATTGAAAGGCCGGGCTCATTTGCTTGCGCGCGAAAGCCAGGTTGATTTCCTTGGTCATCAGCTTCGCCGCAAGGACGTCCGTCGGGCCGGTTGTCACTTTGAAGTTGATCAACGGGAAGCGTTGATGCAGGAGCATAAGCAAATGCGGCATCAAGTAATTGGACACAGATACGGTGCTGCCGATCCGAAGCTCCTCGGGGGTACCCGGCTGGGAGTGAAGATGATGTTTCCCCTTTTGATATGTCTGGAGGATTTGCTGGGCGTAAGGAAGGAATTGTTTGCCTTTGTCCGTCAATTGAATCTGTTTCCCCAAGCGATCGAACAACCGGGTATCCAGCTCCCGTTCGAGCGATTGAATTCGCGCGGTTACCGTCGGCTGCGAAAGAAACAGCACCTCCGCAGCTTTGTTGAAGCTACCGTAATGATTAATGTAAACAAACGCCTCGATATGATCGATGTTCAAAAAGACCCCTCCCTTTGCTCCTATATATCAAACTATCCCAATCTATATAGATGGTTTTATTGAAATTATCCTTTATCTTAGGGAGCCCGCCACTTTTTGTCAATCCTCGGATATAGAAGTTTTTAATGGATGCGTAAATATTTTTATATTCCGATGCGCTTAGTAGGTATTTGGATTATACTAAGTTCACCTGATGGATGAATAAATTACCTCGATAAGGGAGTGTTGGGAAAATGAGCCGATTAGAGCAGGAAGTAAAGATTCGGGATGCCCGCGACGAAGAACGCGTACAAATTGCCAACGTGATGCTGGAAGCTTATCGGCAATATGCATTTGACATGCCCCATGAACGGTGGGAGGAGTATCAGGAGAACATACGGAGCTCCGTGTACGGCAATGGCCCCCACGCCCGACTCGTGGCGGAGCTTGGCGGAGACATTGTCGGCAGTTTGCAGCTTTTCCTAACCTCGGAGGCAGCTTATGGTAGGTCGGATCTTGGCATCGATTCGCCTATAATCCGACTGCTTGCCGTATCGCCTTACGCCCGTAGACGCGGCATCGCCAAGCTGCTCCTACGCGAGGCCGCCCGCAGATCCCTTCAACTGGGTGCCCGCACCTTGTATTTACATACGTCAGACATGATGGCTGCCGCAGTGAAGCTGTATGAAAGCCTGGGATTCGAACGGGCTTACGAAGCGGATACATCCAATGGAGCCACCCTTGTCAAATCCTACAAAATCCAATTGACGGACGCGCTGCCATTGCTGCAAACGACGTAATATGGAAGACGGACGACTCCGTACCGTTAAGGCATGTTCTCATGGGATCTATTCCCCTTTCTGGCTTCCGGCCTGTCCCCTAAGCTATAATGGAAATGGAATCATGATGAGAACTAAAGATAAAGGACGGAGTACCCCCAAATGATTAATAATTCTTTTGTGAACCCCTTGGAACAAATGAAAGCATTGCAGAAGACGCTGACCCGATTTATGATGATGTACAAATTTGCTCTTCACGAGGTGGAGACGAAAATCGAAATTTTACAGGAGGAGTTTCAGCTTCTCCACGACTATAATCCGATCGAACACACGAAATCGAGAATCAAATCTCCGGAGAGCATCATGAAGAAGCTGTACCGCAAGGGCGGGGCCACCTCTCTGGAGGACATAAAACGAAACATCCAAGATATCGCCGGCATCCGAATCACCTGCTCGTTCATCTCGGACATTTACCGGATCAGTGATATGCTGCGAGCTCAGAAGGATCTCAATATCCTCTCCGTGAAGGATTACATCAAAGATCCCAAACCCAACGGGTACAAAAGCCTGCATCTGCTGGTTGAAGTGCCGGTGTTCATGTCCGACGGCGAGGAGCTGGTTTGTGTCGAAATCCAAATCCGCACGATCGCCATGGATTTCTGGGCCAGCCTGGAGCACAAGATTTTCTACAAATATAATGAGTCGGTGCCGGACCGGCTGTTGGAAGATCTCAAGAATGCTGCCGACACCGCCTATGAGCTGGATCTGAAAATGGAGCAGCTCCAACAAGAGATGGAAGAAATCAAGCACGCGCATCAAGCCGAAGCCGCCGAGGACTTCCAGCTTCTCATCGACAACAAGAAGTTCAATATTCCGGAAAACCTGCTGAAGTTGTTGTCGGGCGGAGAATAACCCTCGTCCCTTTATATGAAAAGAGCTTCCCAACCGAAATCTCGGCAGGAAGCTCTTTTCTTTATGATAATGATTTGTAGCTTACTTTGATTCTGCAGGTCCCTTTTTATCCGCTTTACTCGTATAAGGTTTAGGAGCGCTTTTCGCTCTCCGCTCACTCGCTTGCCAGCGATTCCAACCTTTCTTGTCCGTTCCTCTACCCGTGCCGCCTTTCCCTTTGGCCATGTCATCACTCCGCTACAGTTGGTATACCTATTATCCTTTTACTTTTACCTTTTGTTTAACCCTTTCCATTTCCTTGCCTTTGTTTCTAGGTGCCCGCACAGGCTGGGCTTCTTTTGGGGTTGGTGCGGTCTGCGTCATCGGGTAAGGATGGTCCTTGATGACGGGGATCCGTTTGCCAATCAACTTCTCGATATCGGCCAAGTAAGGCTTCTCGTCGAAATCGCATAACGAAATGGCAACGCCGCTTTGTCCCGCCCGGCCTGTCCGCCCGATCCGATGAACGTACGTTTCGGGGATGTTCGGCAGCTCATAGTTGATCACATGGGACAACTCGTCGATGTCGATCCCTCGTGCCGCAATGTCGGTCGCCACCAGGACACGTAAGGTACGGTTCTTGAAATTTTGCAACGCTGTCTGCCGGGCGCCTTGCGACTTGTCGCCATGGATGGCTTTCGCGCTGACCTGCGCTTTGGCCAAGTGGCGTACCAGCCGGTCCGCCCCATGCTTGGTCCGCGTAAAGACGATGGCGGATTCGATGGATGAGTCCTTCAAGAGGTGCAGCAGCAAGTCTTTCTTGTTGCTCTTATCCACAAAATACAAACGTTGTCCAATGGTGTCTACTGTGGAGGATACCGGCGTTATCGTTACTTTTACGGGGTTTCGCAATATGGAATCGGCCATCTGCGCGATCGCGCCGGGCATGGTTGCGGAGAAGAGCAAGGTCTGCCGCTGGGATGGCGTTTTGGCGATGATTTTTTTGACGTCGTGAATAAAGCCCATATCCAGCATGCGGTCAGCCTCATCCAAGATCAGCATCTCCACATCCTTCAAATCCACCAGCTTCTGCTGGATCAGATCGTTCAGCCGACCGGGGGTGGCGACCAGAATATCCACGCCCTTCTGCAGCGCGATCTCCTGCGGCTTCTGGGACACGCCGCCGAAGATGACGGCGCATTTCAGAGGCAAATTCTTGCCATAAGCGCAAAAGTTCTCGTAGATCTGCAGGGCCAGCTCCCGGGTTGGCGTGATCACTAGCGCCCGGATGTTGCGGCGGCCAGGCTTAGGCGTATGGTTCTTATGGAGCAATTGCAATGTAGGAATGGCAAATGCGGCGGTCTTCCCTGTGCCGGTTTGCGCGCAGCCCAGCAGGTCTTTGCCGCTCAGAATAGGCGGAATGGCTTGTTGTTGAATCGGCGTAGGCGCCGTATAGTTCTCGTGTTCCAATGCTTTTAATATCGAAGGGATCAAGTTCAGTTCTGTAAATTGCATAATAACTCCTTGCCGAAATCACTAATTTCGGCGGCCAGAGCTTCAGGTCACCGATCATATCAATATAACACGGCGCGGGTCACCCGGCAAATTCGGACTCTCGAAACAGCACTGCCTGCCACCGGCCGATCAAGCGCCAATTCTATACGAAAAACCGAATAGATTTCATGATTTCCGGCGATTTCAACCAATTATATATGAAATTTCATACACATTTGTCCATCCTGATGGCGTTTGCCCAGAATCTATATGAAAAAATGAATAGAAATCCAAATTTCGGCCGGCAGCACCATTTTATATATGAAAAACCGAATACAATTCTGACGTTCCTTACGGAAGAGAGTCGTATCCGCCAATAAAAAAGGAACGCACATCACCCGCGCGAAACGTAATCCTCCACGTTGCACAACCACACCATATGGTCCTGCCCCGGTCCCCAGTAGTTCTTAGCCACGGTATAAGGCTCGCCGAACTTGCGAAGCCATTTTTGCTGTGCCTTTTTGTAGCCGCTATCGAGGCAAAACCGCTGGATGCCCCGCCCTTTCAACGCTTCCGCCATCGCTTGGATCAAAGCCGCCCCGATGCCTTGTCCTTGGCGGGCAGGCAATACGTATAAGCTTCCCAGTTCACCAACATCATCCAAAGCGTGCCGAGTACATTCGGCGATTTCCTTCCCGCAAGGGCCAAAGGAGATCGTACCGACCACCTCCCCAGCAGACCTAGCCACCAAAAAAAAGACATCCCGCTCCGCCGCATGGGGGCTTGGACGGTGGGGACCCAAGCCTGGGGCAATCCGAAGCGCCACGTCCACTAGCCGCTTCTTTCCCTCAATTTCTTCGCGAATTTCTTCCATTAAATGCCCGAGCCCTTCCTCGGCGAAAGCCTCCGGGATGGTTCGCTCGAACACCCGGCAAGCCTCCTCCTGATCTGCCGGGGCTAACGCATCGATATCGATTCCTTCGACCATCGCGGTCCCTCCTTCACATTTTCCTCAATCTGCCTTTAAAAACCTCGATATCCACTTCATATTCTAAAGATTTTACCGAAATAAAAGCAAAGGGGCGATCCCTTCGAGAAAACGCAAACATACGTGACAACAAGCTGGAATACGCGGGTTTTACCTGTGGGTGGTTGTGGTATAATCACGATGATTTGCGAAAACGGATTGCCATCCGGCAGCTTGCAAGAACAAACAGAAACGGGTGATCAGATGTTCGAACTCAAATGGCTATGGCAGAATTTGGAGGGCAACCGGGCCAGGTACATTACGGCGCTAGTGCTTTCCGTCGTGGGCTCTTCGCTCATGATTATCAATCCATACATAGGCCAACGCATTGTCGACACGTTTATCACGGGTGAGAATGCGGCACAAAATCTAACGCAGGAACGAGGACTGCTCATCATGCTCTGTATGGGCATGATCGGTTTTTCCTTGCTGCGCACGGGGCTTGCTTACCTAACAACGATGCAATACGAGCAGGCTTCGCAAAATATGTTGTACAAAGTCCGCATCTACCTGTACAACAAAATCCAAGGCCAGGATATGGAATATTACGACCATAACCGGACCGGGGACTTGATGACCAAGATGACCGGGGACCTGGACATGGTTCGCCACTCCATGGCGTGGATCATCAAGACGATTATCGAGTCGGTCACGATCTTCCTTGCGGCCGTCATTTATTTCTTCACGATCGATGCCGTGTTGACGTTGTGGCTGCTGGTTTTGGCACCTCCGATCTTCGTCGTGGCTTACATTTTCGCGAAGAAGGTCCGTCCGATGTACATCGACCTGCGCGAGCGGTTGTCTCAGCTGAACACGACCACCCAGGAGAATATCTCGGGGAACCGCGTCGTTAAAGCCTTTGCCCGCGAGGAATACGAAATCGAGAAGTTTACGGACAAGAACATCCACTTCTCCCAAGCCAACAAAAAAGCTGCGCTTGTGTGGCTGGACTACTTCCCTTATCTGGAGACGTTCGCGCAGGCGTTTAACGTCATTTTGATGCTGGCCGGCGGCTACTTCGTGATGCAGGGACGAATTACTTTTGGGGAATTCTCCGCGTTCTCCGCGCTGATCTGGGCGATTTCCAACCCGATGCGCAATATCGGTATTATCATTAATGATATTCAACGTTTCTTCGCGAGCTTAAGCAAAATCGTGGAAATTTACTACGCGAAACCAAACATTGTGAACGAACACAAGGTTACCGAGAAACGTCGTTATGAAGGACGAATCGATTTCGATCACGTCAGCTTCAAATATGACGGCGGCGAAGTGCTTCACGATATCAGCTTCTCGGTTAAACCAGGAGAAACCGTCGCGATCATGGGCTCTACCGGATCGGGTAAAACGTCCCTCATGAATCTGATCCCGCGTTTCTACGATGTATCCGGCGGTCAAGTATTGGTTGACGGCGTCGACGTACGCAAGCTGGAGCTCGACGAGCTCCGCAGCAACATCGGCATCGCAACCCAGGATGTGCTGCTCTTCTCCGATACGATTGACGGGAACATCGCGTATGGCGATCCCGAGTTACCGGAGGAACAAACGGTCGAGTATGCTCGGTTGGCTGCGGCGCACGATTTTATCACGAAGATGCCGGAAGGGTATGATACGATCGTCGGAGAACGCGGTGTCGGCTTGTCCGGCGGGCAGAAGCAGCGGATTGCGCTTTCCCGGGCCCTTGCCGTGCGTCGGCCGATCTTGATCCTCGACGATACCACGTCTGCGGTTGACCTCGAAACCGAGGAGCATATACAGAAGAGCTTGCGCGAGCTAGACTTCCCGTGCACGAAGCTGATCATTGCCCAGCGCGTGTCCACGACGGCCGAAGCCGACCGCATTCTGATCCTGGACGGCGGCCGCCTGATCGAGGAAGGCACCCATGCCGAATTGTTAGCCAAACGCGGCTATTATTACGAGGTCTTTATGCTTCAAAACGAAGGTATCGGAAGGAAGGTGAGCGCTCATGGCCAGGAATAAATTCGATGTCGATGAAAACCTGGAGTCTCCCTTTGACATCAAGCATTTCAGGCGAGCCATGGTTTATATCCGGAAACAGCAGAAGCCGATGATCTTGGCGTTTGTGCTGAGCGCCTTGTCAGCTGCAATCGCGCTGTCGGCGCCTCTCATTATTCAACACGTCGTCGACGTGACGATTCCGGAGAAAGCCTTCGGCGCATTGATCTGGTGGTCCTTGCTCATGCTGCTCACGATCGTGGTCAGCGTCGAGCTGGCGACCATTCGCTCCCGGATTATGACCCGGGTCGGGCAGGATATCATCTTCGATATCCGCACGGATTTGTTCAAGCATCTGCAGAATCTGCCGTTTAAATATTACGACGACCGCCCTCAAGGGAAAATCCTGATCCGTGTCGTCAACTACGTCAACGCCGTATCGGACGTCTTGTCCAACGGGATCATCAACTTCATTCTGGAAATCGTCAACCTGATCTTTATCGCCGCCTTTATGTTCGCGGTGGATGTGCGGTTGTCGCTGGTCACTTTGGCCGGTTTGCCGGTGTTCCTCGGCGTCATGCTGCTGATCAAAACTCGGCAGCGCCGGGCATGGCAGGCGGTTTCGAACAAAAGCTCCAATATGAACGCCTATTTGCAGGAAAGCATCAGCGGGATTGGCGTCACGCAGATTTTCTCCCGCGAGAAGCATAACGAAGGCATCTTCACTCGTCTGGCCGGGAACTACCGCAAGGAATGGATGCGGGCACTGCGTTACAACGCTCTGATCCCGTTCACCGTCGACAATCTGGCGACGATCGTGACGACGCTCATCTATTTGGTCGGTTTGCTTGCGATGGGGCCGCAAGGCGTGACCTTCGGGGTCATCCTTGCAATGAGCAGCTATGCAGCCCGGTTCTGGCAGCCGATCCTCAACCTGTCGCAATTGTACAACAACTTTATTAACGCCGTTGCTTACCTTGAGCGGATCTTCGAGACGCTGGATGAGCCAGTGACGGTCAGCGACGTACCGGAGGCGAAGGAACTTCCTTCGGTGAAAGGTAACGTCAAGTTCAACGATGTGACGTTTGCCTACGATCCAGGCCTTAACATTCTGGAGCACCTGAACTTCGACGTGAAGGCCGGGGAGAGCATCGCCCTCGTCGGTCCGACGGGTGCGGGCAAAACAACGGTCGTCAACCTGATCTCGCGCTTCTATAACTTGACCGACGGCGAGATCCTGATCGATGGTCACGATATCTCGCAGGTGACGCTGAAGTCGCTGCGCAGCCAGATGGGGATTATGCTGCAGGACAGCTTTATTTTCTCCGGCACGATCATGGATAATATTCGATACGGCAAGCTGGATGCCACGGAAGAGGAGATTATCGCCGCAGCCAAAACGGTCTGTGCCGACGATTTCATTCGCGAGTTCGCGGAAGGTTACCAGACCGAGGTTAACGAACGCGGCTCGAAGTTATCCCAAGGACAGCGGCAGCTCATCTCGTTCGCCCGGACCCTGCTGGCCGATCCGCGCATCCTGATCCTGGACGAAGCGACCTCCTCGATCGATGCCAAGACGGAACGCCTGCTCCAGCAAGGCTTGAACGAACTGCTGAAGGGACGCACCTCGTTCATCATCGCGCACCGGCTGTCGACCGTGAAGAACTGCGACCGCATTATGTACGTGTCCGACAAAGGGATCGCCGAGTCTGGTTCGCATGATGAGCTGATGGCGAAGAAAGGTTTGTACTACCGCTTGTATACGGCGCAGAAGATGGAAGCTGTGTAATTACGCAAAGAAAGGCAATTCCGAAGCCCTATTCAGGGCTAACGGAATTGCCTTTTGTTTATTCCCGGATGACATCCATCCGTTATTCGTATTGGCCGATTCGGTTCTCGATATATTCTTCAACCTCTTCTTTGGGAATGTCCAAGGCGATCGCCAACTCGCCGTGCAAATTCTCAGAAGCTGAGCTCAATAGCCGTTCGTCCGATTGCCGCAGCTTTTTGCCTAAACCGTGTTGCTCTCTTTTTTTGTGCACCATCGCTTTGATGACCTTGATCCACTCCACGTAATCGCCTGTACCGATCGCTTGCTTGCAGCTGGCTTCCCGGGCTTTATCGTTGCTGATCCAGGTCACGTCAATGCTTGGAATTCGGGAGATCAGACGCTCTGATTCTTCCCGCGAAATGATGCTGCGCATGATCACCTTGATATTGTCGACCGGCGTATAAATCGTAGTTCCTTTAAGATAAATCGGGTTGAGCAGATAATACTTGCGGTCCCCCTCCACTCCCGGCGGCGTGCAAATGTCTTTAATTTGGCAGACCCCATTGCTTCCGTAGATCACATACTCATTTACCGCAAACATATGCCTTCCTCCTTTAGTCTTCTGATGAGAAACCTTGAATGAATCTGGACCCTAAAATATAAAAACACCGCCCACTCTATCTGAGTGAAACGGTGTCCGAGAACTCGCCGTTTGGTTATTTATCACCCTAAGGATGTACCTATAATTCCATTATAGACTAAATAACGGGGTTCATGTCATTTATTTAGGAAATACTAAATTTTATTCGATAATCCCTTAGGAGGTTAGGTGTACCGATGAGCGAAAACGAGAACGCCAAACAGCAGCTGAAACGAGCAAAGGCCAAGGATTCCACCGATGAAGGCCGAAAAGGCGCCTTCATGACGAAGGACGCCTGGAACCAAGACGGCAACCCCGCCGCAGCGGTGGACGAATTCGGCCCGGAGATGAAACCGGAGGATCCGCCGACGTTGAATGGGAAGCCGGTTTAGGACAACCTTAAGGCACAGGAGATATCGTCGATCAGGGAGGAGTGAAAGTCCATGACGCTTACCTGATCACAACGCCTTGGTCTCACGGCATTTCGGATAGTTGCTACAACCCAAAAACTCAACGCCCTGTTTGTTTTTTCTACGAACCATCGGAGCTCCACATTTGCAGGTAATGGATTTGGCTGCAGCGACTTCCCTTTGCGTTTTATTAATTTCGGTGTGGCCTGAGGATTCCTCCTTTTCGACCGTTCTTCGTTTCTTCCCAGGTTGCCATTTCCCCCATGCGCTAAGCTTCTGTTCAACAAGACCTCCATGCCAATAGTCGACTTTAAACTGTTCCGCTTCTTTCTTCGCAGGGAGAGTCAAATCCGAAGTTGTAATGAGTAAAGACAAAATACAATCGTGATTACGTTTGGCTGCAACCAACTCACGTACGGTCATAACTTGAACAGGGCGATGGTCTGAATAACATTTAGCTTGTACTGCCGTTTTTTCTCCTCGCCGATCTAAAATTACTAAATCAACTCCACCATCATTGCCACCAACCCCCACCTCTTTAACAATGTACCCCTGGTCTCGGAAGTATAGGGCCAGCAATCGTTCAAACTCCGCTCCTGACAAATCATCTAGTCGGCTCGTCAAAATAGCTCCATCTGGTCTGACCGTGTTGCTTGAGCGTCTGGACGATGTCGCGCGAGATGTATTCTTATACGTTCTTTTTTGTTTCTGCTTCTTTTGCTTTCTTCTTTTCCGTGTCCACATCCCACCAATAATTTCTCCTACAACTACGGAACAAATTAAAATACCGAAGAAAAAGCCCCAGTGGAGTCCTGGAATACTAAAATACAAAGAAAGTCCTCCAATAATGAATAACCCTCTTAGAACATAAGCAATTTGCCTACCCTCTGCCTTATAAGTTCTTGCCATACCCTATTCTTCCTTCCTGTTATGTATACTTCCATCCTTTTCGACATTATGTACTTAAACTCCTTTGGTCTTCTACTGAGGAACCTGGAATCTGGATCCTAAATAAATAAACACCGCCCACTCTAGCTGAGTGAAACGGTGTCTATAATGAAATCTATATGATTTTTCGAATACATTTTACCGGAATCGTTGGATTTGGCGGATTGTATTCGATTTTTCATACAGAATCTTGGATTCGA
>RCUU01000150.1_pt1 | contig 40054 bp, 33 predicted proteins | sample 2166211 | NCBI WGS metagenome assembly RCUU01 (sample SAMN09932620, study PRJNA488358) | compost metagenome | feature: garden; material: soil; isolation source: compost soil in phenylacetic acid-enriched culture | place: Germany: Experimental Botanical Garden Goettingen | collected 2016-01-27
CCCCTTCCCGCATACTGCGAGAAACCATATTTCCCGGTTTTTTACTCTTCATGCGAAAGTGATCCTCCTGTCTATGTTATACGTATATCGACATCTCCAACAACGTACGAGATGATAATTTTCACTTTTTGCTCTCGTTCATCATAATTCGGCGATTTCCAGTACAAGCGATTCATAATGCCAGTCTCTTTATCCGGCTCAAATTCTATTTGCCCGAACATAACAAATGCTTCAATCTCTACCCCGTAGTCCTCCGGCACGACCAGATCGATATCTCCAACGATTCCTTGAAACATAAGAACATTATTTGTACCTTCTACTATAGCAAGAGACAAATCGATGTCCAACTCCCCAAAAATATGCCACATGCTAGTATTCCTTAGGCTCCACGGATCAAGATCCCAATGGATGCTTGAGGTAATATTCTGCCTTTGTGTATAGTTGCCCTCCGGCTGTGTCTTCTTGATCTTAGCGTAATAAAATCCTAACGATATCATTAATATCGCAACGACCAGCATAAAATGCTCAAGTAAAACCAATCCGCCGCCGACAGCCATCAAAATATAACCTGTTCTTACCTCTTCGCCTTTACGAATTTTATAAATGCCAAAAGCGATAATACCAAGGGCGACAATGGTGATAAAGCTCAACCATTTACCGAATATTAATAATATCCCGAGTCCGATCAGACCGATGGCCAAGAACCTTTTCCGCTTATCCATGCCGCACCTCCTAATGGTTCATATAATTGGAAAAGCCATAGCGATATGAATTCATACCGCATGGCTTCACCATTGTCTAGCATACCACAATGTATCTCGGACGTGTATTGATTATTCTGCGTTTTCCTCACGTTTTGCCGATGAAGGGTTCAGCTTGGATTTGAGTGCTTCCAGCTGAGCATCAACTTTCAATTGCTTTTCTGCATCTGCAGGGCTCACGTATGAGGATGCTGAAGACCCGCGGTAAATAACTCCAGACACTTCAGCTTCAGCCTCAAGCTGCATAATTTTCTCTTCCATGCGGTGGAAGCCTAATGAAGCATTTCCGCTTTCAATAGAATGAATGCTGTTGATTTGTGACATTTGCTTTCTGGCCTTAGCCATTTGAGCACGGCTTACAAGCTCATTACGTTTGTTGCGCAGCTTGTAGAACTCATCCTTCATTTCATGAAGCTGTGTTTTCAGCTCGCTTGCTTGTACTTCAGCTTGAGTGTGCAGGTCAGTAAATTCAACGATTTTTTGATCATAATGAATTTTTTCTTCAAGCAGCTTGCGAGCCGCTTCCTCATGACCGTTTCTCAAAGCAACTTCAGCTTGAGCTTCTCTTTGCGTTGAAATGCGAATAGCTTCGTCCAAACGCTGTTTCATTCTACGTTCATTGGCCATTTGCTTAGCAACCGTTACCTCTGCGTCACGGATTTCTGCCTCCATATCACGCAGGTATTGGTTGAGCATAACTACCGGATCTTCCACCTTATCGAGCAAATCATTTACAGATGCTTTTGTAATATCCTTAATTCTTTTAAATACTCCCATTGTTTACACTTCTCCCTTCTCATACTTAGCGAGCTTTTGACGAAGCTCCTCGAGTTCTTTTTTCATTGCTTTCTTCTCAATATCTTTCATCATGGAATCCAGATTGGACGGTTCTTCCTGACGCGGGCTTGAGCCTCTTTGTGAAAAGCTTGTATTGTAAGAGAATCCTCCAGAACCAGGCTTCTCGTTATATGCCTGCGGGCCTTGTTGCGGGCCGGGCTGTCCGCCGCCGTAACCGTAGCCGCTTCCGCCATTCATGCCTCCACCCTGATAGCCACCGCCTTGCCAGCCTCCATTAAAATATGGATCATACGGTTGATACGGTTCCTTTGAAATGACCAAGGCAGCAATAAAGTAAATAAATAACGTGGTGCCGCCTGTAAATGGAATACTGATCAATGTCAGGATGCGGAGTGCTGTTGAGCTAATTCCAAAATACTCTCCCAGCCCGCCAATCAATCCGCTGATCCAGCGATCCCGTCTTGAGCGGTATAATCTAGTCATATACTACTACTCCTCTCCTTGTTTGTTCAGTTTTTGCTTCAACCGGGAGAGCTCCTGTTCCAGAGTCGATTGAATGGCTGATCCCGCCTGCTCGACGAAATCCTGGCCTGCCTTACGCAAATCCCTAAGACTGCGGGCTTCCCATTCCATATCGGACACCCGATCTTCCAGACGATTGAACATTTTAGGCACATCCTGCGTACCATATTGGCTCATCCGTTGATTCATACGCTGCTGAAGACGAAGCGTCTCCATTCTGGCGTAATAGTATTGCCGCTTGCTATAAACGACTTGATACTCGGTTTTGAGCTCATGCAATTGATTTTCCAGCTCTTGAAGTGACTCCAGGCTTTCACCATACAGTGAGGAATACTGTTCGATCTTTTCTTCGTACAGCATTTTCTCTTGTAGAGCCAATTTTGTGAGATGCTCTTCTCCCGCCTTCAAGGCCAGAAGCGCCTGCTCTTCACGTTTGTCTCGCATCACTTTAGCCTGATCCACTTGCTGCTTTAGCTGTTTGGTATGACCGGAATACTGGTAATGAAGCTTCTCTGCTTCTGCAATTTCCTGCCTAGTCTCGATCAGGAACTGATCAATCAAACGCACCGGATCTTGGGACTGTTCCAAACGTTCGTTCAAATTAGCTACTGTAATGTCACGTACTCGACGAAAAACACTCATGACATCCCATCCCTCCTAACCTCTCGGTTTGTACTTTTATCATTAGTTATGTCCCATTTATTTTAGTAACTCCGTCTACCTCTTAGTGTAGAAATGCCATACAGGATCAATCCGATTCCGATCGCCGGAACGATCAGCCAAGCCAGCTTGGAGATCAAGGAGATAATTCCGAAGAACAGAATAATCCATCCAAAAAATGCGTTACCCCGACGTATTCCGTAATATCCCAGACCCACCATCGCGATCGCTATGATCAGACCGAACATGCTGCCAAGGAATGGAGTCAGTTTGCCAAGCAAGATCAGAGCGCCCAGCGCAATAAGTATTATCGCAAAACCTTGAGGTCGATTTCCCTTCATTTTTTCTCACCGCCTCTCAAATTAATCAACCTTATGTCTATATTCTAGGATGATTCGTGTTTTTTCAAAACGGACCGTGGACGGTTTTTGTTCCTAGACCTTAGTCGAGGTACGTGTCCGCCTTAAGCTAGAGCTCCAGTTAGGACTCAATTGTTGTTTCTTTATTTACTTTTCGATAAAAGCATAATATAATGATTCATGGATTAGAAAACAATTGAAAACGACAGTTATCGGAGGAGCCTGCCATGTTGCGGGCTCTTTTTGCACTTTTCCAGGGATTTACGGCATATTTTGGCCCTTTCATGGAAGTATAACGTTACAATCCGCTCATCTGTCGCACCAGGAGGGTTACTATGGAACAACAAGCAATTTGGGCGATCGGCATTTTCCTGCTGACCTATGCCCTCATCATCACTGAGAAAATTCATCGCACCATACTCGCCATGAGCGGTGCTGTTCTGATGATCATACTCGGGATTATTAACCAGGATACTGCTATCCATCATATCGACTTTAATACACTTGGTCTGTTAATCGGGATGATGATCATGGTAAATACTACGGCTGAGACAGGATTGTTTAATTACATCGGCATCTGGACGGCGAAAAAGGCTAAAGGAAATCCCAAGACAATACTATGGCTGCTTGCCTTGATCACTGCAGTAGCCTCTGCTTTTCTCGATAATGTGACTACGATTATTCTGATGGTTCCCGTTACGTTCAGCATTACAAGACAATTAAGGGTTAAAGCCTTTCCTTATATATTTTCATTAATTGTTGCTTCTAATATAGGAGGAACGGCTACCTTGATCGGTGATCCGCCGAATATCATGATCGGCAGTGCTGTGAAAGAATTGACTTTCGTGGCATTTCTGCAAAATTTGACACCCATCATTATTATTATTGTGGCTGCCATTTTGCCACTGTTCATTGTTATTTTCCGTAAAGGGCTCAAAACAACCGAAGAGAATCGCCAGGACATGATTAATATCAGCCTTAAAGGTCTCATTACGGATAAAAAGCTTCTTATTAAATGTCTTAGCGTACTTGGTTTGACCATCATCGGTTTTTTTCTTCATCAAACCTTTCATCTGGAATCGGCAACCGTTGCTTTGGCCGGAGCCTTCCTGCTTCTGCTTATGACCGGAGAACATGTAATGGAGAGAGCGCTTCGTTCTGTAGAATGGCCAACCATTTTCTTTTTTATCGGATTGTTTGTATTAGTTGGAGGTTTGGTGGAGACAGGTGTAATCAATGTTCTTGCTGAACGGGCTATCGATCTAACCGGAGGAGACCCACTGCTAACCTCGATGTTAATACTTTGGCTTAGCGCTATAGTTTCGGCATTTTTGGACAACATTCCATTTGTCGCTACCATGATTCCAATGATTCAGGATATGGGCAATATGGGTATTACACACCTCGAGCCTCTTTGGTGGAGTCTTGCCTTGGGAGCTTGTCTTGGCGGCAATGGAACACTGATTGGAGCAAGTGCCAATCTGATCGCTGCGGGAATGTCTGCCAAGGAAGGAGAACCGATATCATTCGTTAAGTTTCTGAAATACGGATTTCCGCTTATGCTGCTGACTATCGTATTTTCCAGCATTTATCTCCTGATTCGTTATTTCTGACAGAGCCTGATCAATTCGACCTATAGCTTTGAGATAAATGAGATTGTATGCTATCCTTTAAGTACTATATAACTTCAAGGAGGGATAACACATGAGCATTCGGCATAATAAACTAATGTACCTTTTGTTTATTGCCCTGCTGGCCATGTTTATGGCGTTATCCCTTCCGGTCATTTCGATCAACACGGGTTCCAGCGAAAGTGTGGAACGCGAAGCGTTTGTGACTGGGCAAACAATACGTTCTTATCAAATAGCCGTACGGCCCAGTCCGGTGCATAGCTACAAGCTGACCGGCAACAGCACCTCGAATCTTCCTTTTCTATTGCCTGTTGTGGCATCCTTGTTTATTGCTGTATTAAGGGCTCCATTTCGCCCGCTATTTTACCTACTTTTAAAACAAAAACTCCTACTATCTATTAAATTCACGAGTAAGTACGTGGTGTAACTTTCGTTATTCCACACAGTCCTTCTGACCCTCGTCTTTCTGAAGGCTATTACATGAACGCGCGACGGAATTACAAGTAGTTATTAATAACAATTGCGTATTTAAAATACTGGAGGCTTGAAGCAAATGAACCTGAAAGAAACGGATTTACCCGGAATAGGTAAAAAATTCGTAGTTCAAACCCGTAGCGGTGAAAAATTAACTATTATTATTCATGATGACGGTCGCCGTGAAATATGCCATTATGACCATGATAATCCGGATGACAGTATTTCTATGGTCAGTCTTGACGATGATGAGGCAAGATACGTGTCGGCAATTATCGGAGGCATTACGTATCAGCCTACGGCTTTGGAGAATATCGAAGTCGCTCTTGGAGGCCTTATTATTGAATGGTATAGACTTGAACCGAATTACAAGGCGATTGGTAAAACGATTGGTGAATTGCGTATACGTCAACGTTCCGGAGCAACTATCATTGCTGTAATTGGTAAGAACCATACCAAGCATGTAAACCCGGGACCTGACCTCATGCTCACTGCCGACGCTACAGTTGTCGTTATTGGCGAGCGTCTGCACCAACAGCAAATCAGACAGATACTACTGAATGGAAATTAAATAAATTTTTCACCTAAGGTTTGGAAAAGGAGGAATGAGCTTGAGTCGTCAATCTGATTCCAAAGTCCTTAACGTCTTAGGAGTTATTGCAGGAGCGCTGCTCGCATCAGTAGGCCTGGAGCTTTTTCTGATGCCGCATGGCATCATCGTCGGAGGGATTACCGGACTGTCTGCCCTGTTTGCCCTCACTACCGAAATGAAGCTGGGACTATTTTTGTTCCTACTGAACTTGCCGCTGCTTCTGATACAACGAAAAAATATTGATGCTTCCTTCGCTTTCTTTACTATTTTCGGACTGCTTATATTTTCGCTAGGTACGATTGTGCTTCATCCCTATCCGGCAATAACAAGCGATCCGCTTCCGTCAGCTTTGCTTGGCGGTCTCTCACTTGGACTAGGCATTGGCCTCGCCCTTCGCTTCGGAGGTGCGCTGGATGCAGCGGAAAAAGTGGCGGAAACCTTCAGCTCCAAAAAGGGCCTGTCACCCGAAGGAATCATGCTGCTGTTGAATTGCTCCATCCTGATTGCTGCCGGATTCCATTTTGGATTCGAGCAAGCCGTATTTTCGGTAACAGCCTATATTCTTGCATATGAATCGGTCAAACTTCCGTTACGCGGCTTTAAATTTACCTTATCGGTATCCATCAAAAGCAATGAATGCGACCGTATTCGGGAAGCTCTGGCCCTGTATTTGAACCGGAAGGTGGCAATCGTGGAGGATCCCTCTGTTGTTAGCGGGAATCGCGGAGTTATGGAATGCAAATGCCATCGTTGGGAAGCATCCAGAATGATCGCAATCATTAAAAATTGTGATCCGAACAGTGAAATATCCTTTGACGTCTAGCTTTTGGAACTACCAAATATAGAAGGCCCTCTCCAATCCGGAGAGGGCCTTTCTTCTGATTATTGATGAGCAATATCATCCTGTTTACGGTTCATGCATTTGTTTAGTTCATAAATTGCACGTACTGTAGCATACGCTTCAATACGACTGCCGCTTCTGCACGAGTAGCTAGCGCCTGCGGTACAAATGTACTTTTCGTCATTCCGTTCAGGATCGATGTATTTATGGATTGTGCAACAGCTTCCTTCGCCCAGCCGCTAATAGTTCCGCTATCCGTGAATGTAGCCAAGCTTGCTGTATCAACCGCCCCGCTTTGCCCGGCTACATTCATCGCACGCGATATCATGACGGCCATCTGTTCACGGGTAATGCCTGCGTTCGGCTGGAATGCTCCATTTTCAAAGCCCTCTACCATTCCCGCTTTACTAGCCGCACCTACGGCTCCTGCAAACCAATCCGTTGTCTTCACATCAGTGAACCGGGCTTCATCAGTCTCCGTCAAGCCCAAGGCGCGAACAAGCATCGCAGCAAATTCCGCTCTTGTAATGCGGCTTTGCGGATTAAAGTCAGTCCCCGTAACCCCCTGAATCACGAGCTTGGAGGCCATAAGCTCAACATCCTCTTGGGACCAATGATTGGTCAAATCACCAAACGCCTTGGAGTATTCGACAATGGCATAGATGCTATTGCCTGTTCTCTTCAACGTTGCAATGGTTTTTGAATCCTTCTTCGTAAAGAGCGCCGGCACAAATGTGAACGTATTTGCTAAAGGATCAAATAGAACGGCTGTCGTCTTTCTGGTATCTGCCAGTGTATCAAGCTCAATTGTTCTGGAAATATACGTTTTCCCAAAATCATTAACTTTAATTTGTTTTTTGCCGGCCTCTGCAATCACTTGGAAATCATAAGCAGGTGCTATCAGCTTCATTCCGGCTTGTTTCGCAGCTGCTTCCAGAGCCGTTTGATACGCTCCGCTGACTTTTTCAATGACTATGCTGATTTTAACATCCCGCTGATCAGCTTCAAGCGCTTTAGCCAAAGCCTGTATATTCAAGGTTTGCAGCGGCAGGCTGTAAGTCGTATCTCCATATGCCATGCTCAAACTCAGAGATGGCGCTTCAGCTAACATAGCAGTAAGCGAATCTGATGGAAGCTCTATTTTACCGATCGCCTCCTTGCCTGCAAGTTGAATCACCAATTTGGGATTCGTCGTTCCTGAAGTAGCTTGTATTTTACCCAAAGCCTGAGTCAAGGCCGAGCCTTCAAGCGCTGCCGTAGCAACGGATTTACCGTCAGCCGTTTTCTCCACCGTAGCTTCCAGTGTTAGTACCGGATTTTTGTCATTTGCTGGTGGAGTACTCGTGTTAGTAGTAGAGCCCCCGCTTGATGAATTGTTGCCGCTGCTGGTATTGCCGGAATTATTGCCGCCAGTGCCGCCAGAATCACCGCCGCCGGTGTTCCCACCTTCGGAAGAGCCTCCTGTTGCAGTTAATGAGTTGGCATCTGTCGCTGTCCACGTTGCTCCTGCATCTCCTGAAAATCTCATCACATAATTCCAGACACCCGCTGATTTCGGAACAAAGCTGGACGCATACACGTCATTTTTGTCACTATCCTTGGAATATGAGGCATCGACCCACGTATAGTTGGCTTGGCCCTCTTTCTTGTAGCCCAATTGAGCAAGAATGTGCACACCTCTGCCCGCGTAATTGGTGACATTAGCCGCATTCACTTCCGCTGAAACAGAGACAGCCTCTCCGACAGCTTTATTTTCACCAAAGGCGCTTAGCTTTTCTGCTTTATCAATCTGAATCTTTGGCAGCTCTTCAGCAGGAGTTCCCGTTCCCTTCGCCTTATCAATGGTGTATTCATCCAGCAGCCTTCCGTTTTTCTCTTGCATTGAAACCGTTAATTGATCTCCGTTCACTTTAACATGCACATAGTTTGTATCTTCCGTATCGTTCAAGTAATACGCGTTCCAAACCTGACGAATAGGATCACTGTAATTTTTGTTCCCTGTTCGACCAACCAGATAATAAACCGTTCCCTCCGCAGGACTGTTTACAAAGTTATTGTTATAAATCGGGTATGATCTTGTAACTGTGTGGTCGTGAGCACTGAATACAACATCTACCTTGTACTTGTCAAATACAGATTGAAACGCCTGCTTAATCGGTTCGGCATCCTTATCTCTCGATGCCCTGCTGTAATAGGAAGCTTTATGGTACAGTACTACCTTCCATTTTTTCTCCGTGTTCTTCAAATCATTTTCCAGCCATTCCTTCTGTTCCTGCAAAATATCTCCCATCGGGTTTGGCAGGTTCACATTAGCTTCAGCCTGCTGCGAATTTAGGATAACAAAATGCACATCGCCGTAATCAAAAGAATACACAGTCCCCTTCAGTCGATCCGGCCCATTTTGCGGAAGATTGAACTGGGCAATATAATTGTCCGCCAATTGATTAGCATCGTACCCTGCATAGTATTCATGATTCCCAGTTGCAGACATTTGAGGAATTTTCTCGATGACGCCTTCCGCACCTTCAAACCACTTATGCCAATGCGCGTAACTGGAGTCCAGCTCCACGAGATCTCCAAGATTCATAAAGAATTTTGCGTCAGAGTGCGCTTGATAGGCAGTATTGATTGTTTCTCCCCATTTAGCATAGTCACTTTCTTCCTGTCTGCCGCTCTGGCTGTCACCAAAAACAAAAAACGAGAAAGGATCCGGTGTCTCCGATTCAGTCGTAAATGTAAAGGTATCGCTCCATTGCGCCCCATTCCCAACCCGATACACATAAGTTGTTCCCGGCTCCAATTCGGTTAAAGCAACGGTATGCAGCATGTCTGCATGAAAGGGCTTGGTATCCGCCGCAACGGATCGTGAATCACTTGGAAACGTTCCTTCTTCAGACAGCTTTGCAAATTGTACAACTCCATCCGTTACATCGTTCGTTGTCTTCCAGGTGATCGTCTGTGATGTCTTAGGGTCCTGGGACCAGGTCAGCGTAACATCAAACGGCTTCTTAAGTGTAATATCATCAAAAAACTTATTCACTTTGTAGCCGAGCAGCCGATCTTCCCATGTAGCACCATTGTCTAAAGAAAATCTCATAGCATAATACCATTTACCAGCACGATCAGGTGTAAAATTCATTTTATAGCGGTCCTTTTTCCCCACTTCGTCCTGATACTCGGCATCTACCCAAACATAGTCCGTATCGCTCTCAAATTTGTATCCAAGCTGTGCTTTTATGTTTTTGCCTTGACCGGGTTCATCTGTGACACCCTCTACATAAATTTCACCTAATATATCCGGTGTCTGCTCGTGGATCATCAATCTGTCGTTTAAATCCGTCAGATTCTCCAATGAATTGATCGATAAGGGGTCAAGCTCATCCTCCGTTCCCACTACCGTCAAGGAGCTTTCACCTGAGGATTTCCAGGTACCCCCTCCATCGCCCGACACTCTCATCGTGTATTTCCAAGTTCCTGTCTGATTCGGTATAAAGGAGGCCTTGTACATGTCATTGTTGCCGGTTACTCCTGAGTAAGCGGCATCCAGCCACGCATAGTCGTTCTCGTCACCATCAAGCTTATAGCCCAGCTGAACCTTCAGATTGGCGATCCGATCCGCTTTACCTGTCACATTGTCTATCCATATCTCAGCATAAATGCTGCGGGTTGGGACGTTAATTAATTGCTTGCTTGTTACTTTACTGAGATTGCCTGTCCATCCAATCGTATATACAGTATCCGTTACTGACTCTGTGCTGACATCTGCAGACATGATCCCGGTATGTAATTCTGTCGGTGAATCTGCAGTAACCGTGTTTGCATATGCAGCAAGCGGCAGTATGGCTGTCCACACAGTTTGCATTATTAGTGCAAACGTTAGCACTAAAAGACATAGTTGTTTCTTTCTGATTTTCATCTAATCACTCCTATTCTTTATCTTTTTACATTCTATTGGGTAATTATTAAGCTTGAGGCATAAATATGTAGTAATTATGTTAAACCTGAAAAGAGTGAACGCACGAACCCAGTTTCGATAAACATAAAAAGATCATCCCTGTTCCTTGCTAAAGATAGAAGGTCAGGGATGATCTTTTTACTGATATTAGTATTCAACTTTGTTAATTGATTCTCTCCATGCATCAAACGGAACTAAATATTTTGAAGTTTTAATTTGTTTCATGGGGATGGATCGCCGATCCATCGGTAATTCTATTTGTTCATATATGAATTGATCATCAAATCCGATACGGGCGGCGTCTTCCTTCGTGCTGGCAAAATACACAGCATCCGGACGTGCCCAATAGATGGCTCCGATACACATTGGACAAGGCTCGCAGCTTGTATATATCGTACATCCTTTAAGCTGAAAACCATTCAAATGCCGGCAGGCTTCACGAATCGCTTGAACCTCTGCATGAGCCGTGGGATCATTTAATGAGGTAACCATGTTTCTTCCCGTTCCAATTACCTTGCCTTCCTTAACGACGATTGCTCCAAAGGGGCCGCCCGCTGCCTGAGCTACATTTTCATGTGCTTCATGGACCGCAAGATCCAGCCAATATTCATGGTTCAGTTCTCTCATATGGTTCCTCCTTTTGCTCGATAATGCAGGCCTATTATTGCACCTGCCTATTTAGTAAAAACGTTGAGTAGGATCATTATAACAGCCATATGAAAAAGAGACTATCACTCGATTGTGTAACAATCCCTAATGACAGTCCCTTTATTATTTTACTAAAACCTAATTTCATATTCGCAATGCTCATCCCCGTTAACATTACATTTTATTTCTTTAACATGAACCCTCTTGTTCCAAATTTTACTTAAGGCAGGCGGATCGCTCTGTAAAGCTCTAGCGGAACAGCGTCTCCGAGCTTGGTTCTGGATATTTTCTTCAGGTCCTCGAAAGTGAAATTCTTCGTTACGTTCTTGGTTGTCACCACCACTCACCCCATCTTTATATACTTGATCAAATACTACCAACTAGTATATTGGATTATTTATTCAAGCTTGTGACCGGCAACACACTGATGCAGAGTAAATCGTAAGATAATGACAAAGAGCTTATATTGTGAAAAAATATATGTATCTGCTAACCTTGAAAGGAGTCACAAAGATGATCAAAATTGAAATAACTCCGCTTGCTGAACAAAGAATTCAAGAAACTCTAGGCGATAAGCCCGGTGTCATAAAGCTCATATACGATACAGAAGGCTGTGGCTGCGATGGAATTAACAGATTGTTGATTCAACGCGAAAGCGGGAAATTTGATACTCCAATCGATGCCCCGCCTTTCAACTTTGTAGTGGATCAGCAACATCAAATTTTTTATGAGGCTAATCTCAGACTGGATGCAGAAGCCAACTATCCAGTTTTCAAGCTAAGCAGCGATTCTTCTATTTACAGTACGAACGTCAGCATTGAGGACTTGCGTTAAGCAGCCTATTCTTTAAAAAAGCCCCTGCTTCTCTGACCGTTAGAGAACAGGGGCCTCTTTAAAATCGTCCGGAGCGAAAAATCGCATATATCAGCCACAGAAACATAAGAAGTGCGATAACTGAGCTGATTTCAATTATAGGAAGCTTCCATAACAGGGGCTGCGCACCGCTTAATGCCGAGCCAATAATTAGTCCGAGCATAACGATGCTTAATGCAAGAAGTACAATACTAAAAGACATTTGGTTACTGATTCTGTCCAGCTTTTTCATAAGCATTTCTAATTGCGGGGACGCTACTTCCACCTGGAGCTTTCCCTTTTGGAGGATAACGGATACTTGCTTGAGGGTAGCGGGAATATCTCTTAATAAGCCGATATACTCCGGAACATCCTCCAGCCACTCCTTTAACATCGGAAACGGATTCAGTCGCCCCAGATACAGCTTTTTCCCGATCGGCTCCGCCACGTCAAAAACACTCATATTGGGATCAAGCGCTGCTGCCACACCTTCTGTAGTTAAAATGGACTTTCCTACTAAAGTAAGCTCGGAGGGAATGCGGATGCTGTGTCGAAACGCTACTCCAAGCAAATCAGTAAATATCTCCCCCATACTAATTTCCTTCAAAGGGACATTATAATACTTTTCTCTCATCTCATCGACGTCAGCATACAAATCCTTCATATTAACATCCTCAGGAATCATACCCAACTCTGATATTGCTCTTATAACACCTTTGGAGCTCTTATTACGAAGAGCAATAATAAATGATGCAAAATGCTTCTGTATATGAGGCGACAGCTTACCTACCATGCCAAAATCCAGCAATGCGATGCTGCCATCAGGTAAAGCCAATACATTCCCTGGATGCGGATCGGCATGAAACAGGCCGTCTACTAATATTTGATTGAATATCGTTGTGGCTAGCCTTTTGGCTAGCAGCGACAGATCCAGACCTGCCTTCTTCAGCTGCTCCTGATCAGCCAGCTTTATTCCATCGATGTATTCCATCGTCAGCACCTTTTTGGTGGAGTAATCCCAATATACGGTCGGCACACGGACATATTCAAAAGACTTGGATTGTATAGCGAATTTCTCAATGCTGCCCGCCTCTATTCTGTAATCCAGCTCCTTAAGCAGCCCCTTGCCAAGCTCATCAATAATTTCACTGAGACGATAGCTTCGTGACCAATCCAGGTGACGATCTGCTACTCTCGCCAAATCAGCTAAAATTTCTAAATCCGTTTCAACGATAGAGCCGATGTTCGGCCGCTGAACCTTAACTACAACCTCTGTTCCATCTTGCAATACGGCTTTATGAACCTGTCCGATTGAAGCAGCCGCAAGCGGCTCCTGATTGAAGTGACGGAACAATTGCTCAACAGGAGCGCCGAGCTCCTCTTCAATAATCTCAGCGGCCTCCTCGAAGGAAAAGGCCGGCACATGATCTTGAAGATGCGATAATTCGTCAATAATGTCCGGGGGAATCAGATCAGGGCGCGTGCTCGCGATTTGACCCAGCTTAACAAAGGTTGTTCCTAGCTCCTCAAGCAGCTGACGAACACGTAAGCCATTGCTTTTACGCTGTCTCCCATTATGTTCATGAAGAGGGTAAAAGGCAAATTTGCCATCCCACCCCACTCTGTCGGTAACATACCCGAAGCCGCTCCTCGTAAATGCCGTCGTAATCGCGCGGTATCGCTGAAGATGTCTTATACGCTTCCCAGTAGCCATTAAGTGACCTCCAGTCAACAATAATCAGTCTCTATCTTCCAATGCCTGAATACGCTTCTCCAGCTCAGCAAGCTCTGCCGTTGTAGCCAGCCCCTTATTAGCCAAAATCGCTTGCACCCGTTCCTCTACAATAGCCTCGATTTTTTGCTGTGATTCATCCCCTCTTCGGATCAAGTCATCGATCAGCTCTTTGGATTCCTGAAGGCTTACCTCTCCTTTTTTCACTAACTCATTCACCGTTTTTTCAATTTGCTCCTTACCTGCAGCAGCTAATCCAAGACCTAACGAAATTGCTTTTCCAATCGTTGTTTTCACCATTCTTGTCACTCCCTAATTAAAATAATGTTTAATCCCTGCATCCCGATAATTAATGCTCCTATGCTTGCTGGATTTGACGCTTCAATTCATCCATCATTTGCTCAGCAGCTTCTTCTCCTGCACGAATACACTCATCCATCCTCGTAAAATCAAATGCAGCAACATGCCCTACCTCCGGGCGAATAATGGTATCGGCAAGACCCAGGCTCGAATGCTTTCTTTCCGCAGTCATCAGACTGTAGGAGCGATAAACAACCTCTACCATATTTCTTGGCGGTTTATTCTCATGCTCTCTCGTAACGTCAACAGCAAAAATCAGACTTTCATCATTTATCTTTGCATATTCCACTGGCAGATTATTCAGTACCCCTCCATCAACCAGCATTTTTCCTTCATGCATGACTGGAGCAAAAACGCCGGGAAAAGCTGTCGTAGCCCTGAGTGCTGTAATTAAATCCCCTTTGTCAAAAATGACTTGCTTTCCCGCCAACAAATCTACGGAAACAGCCTTAAATTCAATCGGAAAGTGTTCAATTAACAATGCCTCTTTGTTATGCTGCTTCAATAATTCATTCACTACCTTATATATTCCATTGCCCGCGATGATCCCACGCTGCCGAACCCCTAAATCAATCAACCGATATTTAGGCGTGGTCTTAATTAAATGCTCCAAGTCATTCGCAGATATTCCAGCCGCATACAACCCTCCTATAGCCCCGCCCATGCTCGTGCCGGCGATACAATCCACCTGTATGCAATGTCTTTCAAGTGCCTTCAGCACTCCGAGATGGGCAAGCCCTCTAACAGCGCCTCCTCCCAAAACCAAACCAACCTTTTTCATCATGAACTCCTTTTAGATTTCTCATCATATCCGGACTTTTTGATCGCGTTCTTACACTAATGCCTCTCTTAAAAAGGCTGACAGCATATCCTTTTCTTTTATAGACAGGTCGTCAATTATTTTTAGTAACTCGGACACCAGCTCTGCGATCTCAAACCCCAGCTCATCATTGACTGTCTGCAAAATGGTTCCCAGCACTGTGCCAACGAACATAATGACTCCGGTATCATGATTAGATGATTTGTTAATAATGTGCTGAAGAATAGCTTCGGTCTTGCCTCCAAGCTTTTTAAGATACACAAGTAATACCCCGATGATATAACCGCAGAAGTCCAGGCTTGTTTTTGTCGCTGGAATTTCGTCCATCAGCTTTCTGATCGATTCATTCACATTGTTGTTTTTCAAGCTGCGTACTAACCCTGAAATATTCCCGACGGTATGTTTCCAAGCTTCAGGATCAGCATGCTCACTCCGCTCCTGATCAAATAGCCTGGAAGCTTTGGCTGTAGGGGTGAACACTACTTGGGAGCGACCGGTCTCCTTGGCGTTTACCTCGTAGCTTCGAGATACAAAGCCGAGCTTCTCAATTTCCTTCAGCATATCGTATGCTGTCCATTTACTAACTCCCAAAGAGGCAGCTAACGTTTCGTAGTGAATAGGTAAATTGGTTTTTTGATACAACTTGATGAGTTGATGCAGAAGCTGCATTCTGCGCTGCGTAAGCTGCATAAGAACTTTCCTCACTTTATTATTCGATTGTCAAAAAATTGTTTTTGGGTCTTTTGGGTGTTTTTGCTTTGATCGTATCACTGTGCTGAACTATCGTCAAGATACATTAATGGCTTCTGGAGCAGCTCAAGCCTTCCAAAAAATTTATTGTTATTTGTAATGCTTACGATTAAAATAAACTAAATGAACCTGCCCATCTGCTTATTAAGGAGTTATTTGTATAATGACAGCTTTATCGATACCGTTTTCCACCGATTTGCTTACTTTCAAGACGATGTTTATCAGTATCTTTCTCGAAGCTTTGCCTTTTATTCTTATGGGTGTCTTCTTCTCAGCTCTTCTGCAAATGTTCGTATCCGAACAGCTAATCGCAAGCATGATCCCGAAAAACCCTCTATTAGGCATGTTATGTGCCAGTCTTCTCGGCTGCATCTTCCCCATTTGCGAATGCGGTATGATTCCGGTCATCCGTCGTTTAATTTCGAAAGGAATGCCCTTATACATAGCGGTCGTTTTTATACTGAGTGGACCGATTCTTAATCCAATCGTGTTTTTTGCTACCTATACCGCCTTTCGCAGTCGTCCCGAGATCCTATACTCCAGAATGGGTTTAGCATTGCTTGCCTCTTTGATCATTGGTCTGCTTATTTACCGCTTCATTCGCTACAACCCTTTGCGCATAAATGCAGAAACAATGTATGGAGAGCCAAACAACGAACCCGGGCATCAGAGCCTCGGAGACAAATTTACCAGCTTCTTTATGCACTTGACTAACGAATTTTTTGAAATGACCAAGTATTTAATTTTTGGTGCCATCGTAACAGCACTCATTCACACCTACGTCAATACTTACCAATTGCTCGACTACGGCCAGGGGCCATTGAACTCACACCTGTTTATGGCTGGTTTTGCCTACGTGCTTTCGATTTGTTCGACTTCAGATGCCTTTGTTGCATCTTCCTTTGTGAACACCTTCTCTGCAGGATCGCTAATCACTTTCCTTGTATTAGGTCCCATGCTCGATTTTAAGAGCACGCTTATGCTGCTTTCTGTGTTCAAAACAAGGTTTGTCATCACACTAAGCGCGATCATCGTAACCACTGTACTTACACTTAGCATCGGGCTGGACCTTATATTTTAAATCTGAAGCAACACATTTATGACCATAAGGCAGGTGCTTTATTTGGAGAGAAAACATCGCTACCGCACGACTTTTCATTATATTCTGAGATCCTTCATCCTCCTCGGCTTATCCGTATACATTGTTTACCTGGTGGAGACCAATACGCTGCAGCTATATATCGGCTATCGCATCATGCCTTTAGTTAAGTGGTCATCCCTGATTATCTACCCGCTGGCTATCGTTCAAGCCATTATTGCATATCGTCATTTTAAAGGTGAGCTAAAGCAATGCAGCTGCTGCACCCCTGCACCATCTACTAAATCATGGTGGCGCAATAGTATCGTATACAGTCTGTTTTTCATTCCGCTGCTGCTTGGTTTCCTATTGCCTGATACAGTTCTAGGCGGCTCCTTTGCCAGCAACAAAGGTATGACATTAAGCTCTGTATTTGCAAATCGCAACAATCCTATGGCTGACCCGGACACAAAAACCTACAGCTCTAGCCCTAATGCCTCCACATCTACAAGTCCGGATAAACAATCGAGTTCAATGGCAGCAAATGAGGGAACTGAGCAGCTAAACGAAATGTTCTATACGGAGGATCAGTTTGAAACGGACTTGGCTGAGCTTGGCAAACGATTGTATATGCTTCCTGTGATTAAGGTGAAGCCGGACATTTATATGGAGGAGCTATCCTCGATTGTAGTTTTTATTGATCATTTTGTAGGAAAAGAAATAGAAATCAGCGGGTTCGTATACCGTGAACCGGGGATGAGCAATAATCAATTAGTTGTAGGACGAATCGCTGTTCAATGCTGTACAGCCGATGCCACACCTTATGGTGTACTGACCGAATTTGATGAAGCCTCTCAATTTCCCGATGATACTTGGCTTAACGTTCGCGGAGTCATAGGCATTACCGAATATGGTGGCAACAAAATTTTGAAAATAGACGTCACGGAAACAGGCATCATGAAAGCTCCGGACAACCCATATATATATCCTAACTTCAGTTTTCTGGATGAGAGTATAGAGTAGAAAAGGAGTGCTGATATGAGAACACCTGTCATCGTCATTAGCGGTTTTTTAGGGAGTGGTAAAACGACACTGCTTCTTAATTTAATACAGGAGATAACTCATCGTGGAATAAAACCGGCGATTCTCATGAACGAGCTAGGGAAGCAAGATGTGGATGGTTATATTTTATCCCATGCAACAGACCAGCTTATGATCGAAAAGCTGCTCGACGGTTGTATTTGCTGCAGCAAAAAAAGTGAGATTTCCAACTCCATCAAATCGTTACTATCCACTGCTCCTGATGTCATTTTAGTTGAATTGACCGGTGTTGCTAATCCTGAAGAGGTTGTTGACGAAATGTCTGAACCGGAGCTGCTGGAAGAAGTCTTTTTACAAAAAATAATTACAATCATCGACGCTGAAAATGTATTAGAGTACAACAGCATTTTCTCATCGGATAAACAGCTCGTGCATACGCTGCGCCGTCAGATTGAGGTTGCTGATATTTTAGTTATCAACAAAAAGGATCTGGTTAATGAAGCTCATTTATTCAAAGTGATTAAGCTGGTGAACAAGCACAATGATCAGGCGCGAATATTTAATACGATTCACGCACAGGTTGATCTGAACCCTTTGCTAGACGGCCTGAAACCCTTGAGGTTGCCCGTAAAAGCATCTCCGGCTTCAGCATTCAAAGTATTATCCAATCACTCGCACCATCACGGCGAACATGAACATAAATCTTTTTCGAGAATTCAGACCGTTTATATCCCTATTGAAAAAAATACAGTCTTAAGCCTGCGAAAAACGGAAAAATTTCTAAAGAGCTGGGGAAATCAAATTGTTCGCGCCAAAGGATATGTTACATTAAACTCATCATCAGACTCTTCTTTGATTCAATATGCGGGAAAACAATTACGGTGGGAGCCCTCTGGTTACTCGGGTCCTCATTATATCGTTATCATCGGTTTCGAAATCAACGAGGCTGCACTAATAGAAGGGTGGGAATCACAGTTTACATATTGAAAAAAGCTGGATTTCTCAATTAATCTGCAGCAAAGGACTGTTACCGGAAAAATAGCAATACCGATTACAGTCCTTTGAATGTTCACTTCATTTTGCAATGATTCCGTTATTGTACATTAGTTCTTATATAGCACCTATAATATTTGTTCCTCCACTACAGCTTCTACATGCTGCTTCACGTCCTCAATATTCATTTCCAGAGCCACTGAGAATTCACTATACAGCAAATCCTCTGCCCTCCTTAAATATCTTTGATCCGTATCACTTATTTTTTTCTTATTTTGAATAGCATCGTAATTTTTAATATAAATAGTTTTGATTAGCTTGATGAGGACTCTGCAGTTGTTTTTCTGAAGGAATGATTCATATAGGTTAGCAAGCCATTTTGTATTATATTGATCATATGCCTCTTCTTCGATATCCGGTATTTGTTCAATTAGCTTTGTTGCTTCCTCACGAGTAATCACAGGCCGCATAAATATTTTTGTATCGACAGGGGTATAAATTGTCTCCGTACTGTAAATAGCAGACAACGTATAGTATTGTTTTGAACCGACACTTAAAGAAATATTAGGTGAGCCTATCGCTTTGATTTGACAGACACCGCTATTACCATAAATAATGTAATCTCCTATTCGGTACATCCAATGTCCTCCTATTCTGACGGTAGTGTACTTCCGCGTTGTTATTTGATATAGCTCCTCCAATAAAAAACTAACCCGCCGGTTTATGTCTCTTGACGATAAAAGGCGGTTAATTAAAAGGGCATATCAAAATAGTAAAATACATCTATATATTTATTTTATCATACTGTTGTCAAGCCTTTTTTACTGTATGATGCCCTATTATACACAAATTCCCAAGACATTTTGTATTAAGGAATAGTCGAATTTAACAGTATAAACATTGAAGCATTCTGTACTTTATCATTCGTTCTATAACGAAAAGGAGGCTGCCCAAAACAGATTGGGACAGCCTCTTTTTTCTAAGTATGATGCTGGTGAGGGGACATGAGCAGAATATAAGTCCAGGTTTAGTGACTATATCGAATTTTGCGCCACAGCAAAAACGCCTCTACGATTTTCACCTTCGTAGAGACGTTATAGTAAATATTTAACAACAACCCGTGAATCTATTTTTCCCACTCGTCCTTCTCTTCCTGCAAACCACTGTACGCAATGTTCTCTTTAATATCAGTGCTGTGATCGTCCACCCATACCTGCGACTCACGAGTATCAATGATTTCCTGCAAACGTTCAATACGTCCACGCAGAGCCCGACAAATTGCATGACAACGGGCTTCGTCAACAAAGAGCGAACCATTGAAAATATTCCGCACCTCGTCTTCAATCCCGTTTAGTAGAGACAAGTCCAGCCATTTGAAGGAAGTCACCAGCTTGATCTGCTCGTTGTGATCCGGCTTGAACGGCTTACAGGTCAGCTTGCCGTCTGCACGAATCAAACCGAGCGGCTTGGAAAACCAAAGGGATGATCCGCTATCGTAAACCGGCGCTGGCCCGATCCACTCCAATGATTCTGCATGGCGGATCACACCAAAATTGTTCTGATGCCGGTCTTCATTGGCAATCAGATAATCCACTACCATCATCCGATCAAGAGCCTCCACCATACCGGTAATACCCAGCGCCTCACAGCAGTTCACGTAATGCTGATACACGGATACATGATTCGATTTTTGCCTAGTGTGCATCACATACCAAGCTGTAATGAGTTCTGTTTGCGGAGTGATGAAATTTCTACACACACTGTATGGGTAATCTTCCTGCTCCATCAGCGTGTATGGAACATGGGGAATGCCTAGCCGCTTCATGATTTTGCTCGCAATCACTTCATTGTAGGGCTCCTGTTGGGTCGCCCCGCTTCCGCCTTTCACGAGGCAGCGCTTGTCATCCAAAATCGCCCATTTCTTTTTTAGCCAGCCATCGGAGGTGTTGTCCGGCGACATCAGACTCATGGCATCAGATGAGCCTTGCCCAAACAGTACATTTCCCACATCCTCTGAAAAGGGATTGCCGAAAAAGTTGATGGCGCTCCATTCCAAATGTGATGCAGACGGACAAATCCAATATTGATCAGACAAACTGAGTCCGTAGCTTTTATCCAACAGTTTTTGTGTCGCAGACAAGTTCAGTTCAAGCAACGCTTCTTGAATCCCGTCCCGGCTAGCTGGAATTGCACGGCCCCTCCACCATTCATTGAGTGCCGCGCGGTCTATTTCCCCCTTTTTGACGGGTATCCCTACTGGCACATGTTTTTCACTGTAAACTTGTCCAATCGCTGAAATGGAGACTGTCGCTTCATCTAGCTCAATCTCTGCCACAGGTTTATTTTTGTGCATGAGTGTGAAAGATTTGTTCCAGGATTCAGACAATATCATTTCCCCATTTCTTGATTTTCTTAGTTTCCGTATTTTTTATTGATTCTGTGAGTTCTATTATATCAAGTCTGCTGAGATTTCGTCATGCAGGTTTCATACTTTCTTTCCATTGCCTGTTTCTGTAAGGAGTCCTTCTTGAATCGGACAAGCAGACGAGCAGATCGCTGTTGTCCGTCTCTCTAAAGGCGTCCATCACATCTTTAGCTATTATGGGATTGGCTTGAGGCTACTGCTTGATTAAGCTTGTCCAGCAGTTCGGACAGTCCCTCTTCGGTAATCGTTCCGTGTGAGAAAGACATTAATGTCCGTACCGGCATATATCGAAGCATGGCCGCCAGCATGTCAGACGATACCGCCTCAGACGGTCCGACGTTCAATTTCATCTGCTGTAGTTGTTGTAAAATAGGAGCGGTTTTTGGATTAGCCATCAGTTCGCCCAGCGTCGTGTTCCGGTGGAAGGTCGGGACGATCTCTTGTGTAGATCGAACCTTCACTGTGTCCCGAAGTACAATTTCTCGCGAGGAACAGCCAACCAGCAGTTCGAATTCTCCCGATTCCACATGCCAGTCTTTCAGATCGACGTTGTAATAAGCAAAGCTGCGTTGATCCAGTGTGAATGTTACTGTTTTCGTTTCACCAGGCTCAAGCTCTACCTTGGCAAAGCCTCTCAGCTCTTTTTCAGGGCGAATGACACTGGACTCCACATCACGAACGTATAATTGAACGATTTCCTTTCCAAACCGGGTTCCTGTGTTTTTCACATCGACATCTACTCGCAGCGTATCCTTATCTGTAATCTCCAGGGATTCCAGCTTAAGTTTGCTGTATTCAAAGGTTGTATAGCTCAAGCCGTAACCGAACGGGAACAGCGGCTCAATCTCCTTGGCGTCATAGTAACGATAGCCTACGAATAAACCTTCCCGATACTCCACTACATCCCCTTCTCCAGGGAAGTAGGGATGCGATGGATTATGCTTCACATGCTTCGGAAATGTCTCTGCCAGCTTTCCACTTGGATTAGCGTCCCCAAACAACAGGTCGGCAATGGCTCCGCCTAGCGCCTGTCCACCCAGGTAAGCCTCCAGTACCGCCTTCACACGCCCGAGCCAAGGCATAACCACCGGGGCTCCATTGCTTAACACCACTACGATATTCGGTTGAACCGATGAAACTTGTTCGATTAAGTGGCATTGATTCGCCGGCAATTCCAGATGCGTCCGATCGTAACCCTCCGACTCATATCGTTCGGGCAAGCCGACGAACAGAATAGCGGTATCGGCTTCACCCGCGATACGCTTCGCTTCATCCAATAAAGTCGTATCATTCTCGTCGCTGTCCAGATCATAACCCTGCGTGTAAAATATCTCAGCACTGCCGTCTGCCGATTTTTTAATTTCCTCTCGGATACTGTCCAGTTTTGTAGGATTCACATGAGAGCTTCCGCCGCCTTGATAGCGTACACGCTCTGCCAAGGCGCCAATTACCGCAATTTTCCCCGTCTTTGCCAAAGGCAGAAGCTGGTCTTCGTTCTTTAACAACACCATCGTTTCCCGCGCAACTTCTCGAGCCAACCGATGATGTGCCTCTTTATCGTATGAAGCACCGGGGTGCTTTTGGTCGACAGCCTTGAAGATGACGGTCAGGAGCCGTTCCACCGATCGGTTCAAGACCTCTTCGGATAGTTCACCGCTATGCACCGCAGATACGATCTTCTTCTGGCTGAGTCCATGATTCGACGGCATCTCAAGCTCCATGCCTGCGGCTACGCTTGCAACCGCTTCATTCACTGCCCCCCAGTCCGATACAACAATACCTTCATGACCCCACTCTTCCTTTAAGATGGATGTCAGAAGCGTCCCGTTCTCTGAACAGTATGCTCCGTTCAACCGATTATAGGCCGACATAACCGTCCAGGGCTGCGCCTTCTTCACGGCGATTTCAAATCCGGTCAAATAGGTTTCCCGCAGCGTGCGTTCATCTACGATCACATTTGTCGTCATGCGGCGATGCTCCTGATTATTTACTGCAAAATGCTTGACCGACGAGCCGACTCCCTGACTCTGCACACCGTCGATATGCGATGCTGCCAGTTCCCCGGTCAGATACGGATCTTCAGAAAAGTACTCGAAGTTCCTGCCGCACAGCGGTGAGCGTTTGATGTTCGCTCCCGGCCCCAGCAAAATCGAGACTCCTTCCGTTTGGGCTTCTTTCCCTAAAGCTTCGCCTACACTGCGAATCAAGTCCCGGTTCCATGAGCTTGCTAATCCAGCCGCAGAGGGATAACAGGTTGACGGGGTGCTTTGGTTCAATCCGAGATGGTCCGCCTCCCCTGTCTGTTTTCGAACGCCATGCGGTCCGTCCGTCATCAAAATCGAAGGAATACCGATACGTTCAATTGCCTTCGTCGTCCAGAACGTATCGCCGGAGCAAAGTCCGGCTTTCTCTTCAAGCGTCAGCTGTGTAACCATTTCACGGATATTTCTCGACATACACTTCTCCTCAGTTCTCATGAATTTTATTTGGAATTAGACCTATGCCCTCTTCAAAACAATTTTGAGAAGGTACCACACGTTTTTCTCTAACCGGGCTTGGTCGATTTTTCCTTCCTTCACTCCATTAACGATGGGGAGAACATACGTATCGTCATTCGTTCCAGGCGTAAGCCAACAATTCCCCGCCTGTACAGCTTCAACGATATCTACCGTCTCGTACGAACCCCAATCCGTCATGACATACCCGCTGAAGCCCAGTTCCTCCCTGAACACACCCTGGATCATCTCTTCGTCGGCTGCAGCAAACACACCGTTCACTGCATTGTACCCCGTCATAATGGAATCCGGCTGATGCACCTCCATCGCCACCTCGAACGCTTTCATATATATTTCCCGCAACGTCCGCTCCGTCATCAAGCTGTTATTACGATTGCGAGCCGTTTCGCAGTTGTTCGCAATAACGTGCTTCAAGCAACTGGACACTCCATGGTCCTCCAGACCTTTGCTAAAATAACCGGCCATCATGCCAGTAAGATACGGGTCCTCGGAGAAATACTCGGGATGACGACCATTAAGTGGATTCCGGTGAATATTCATACCAGGAGCAAGAATCATATGAATATCATTTTCTTTGGCCTCCTCGGCAATGACTCTGGCTACCTCATAAGATAATTTCGTATTCCATGAAGAGCATACAACGGTGCTGGACGGCATGCCTATGTTCGGCTTTCTTAGATTTACCCCGCTGTTGCCGTCGGCAACGACAAAAGGCTTCATATCGTATCGGCTCAGCAAATACACTCTTCCCGCTTCGCCCTTCTCATGCATGCCCCAGCCGCTGGACCCGCATACGGACAACCGTGCCAACTCCTCAATGGAAAGCTGCTTTACAAAGCTGTCCAGCAGCTCAGGTTGCTCCATCACATCCGTAAATTTAACTAATTCGTTCGGTGTTTTTTCCGAAACATGCCATTGTTCCTGACTTTTTTGACGCTTGGCCTTCGGCGCAAGCTCTGTCGCTTCCAGCTTCAATCCGGAAAGCTCACCTCTTGGATAGGTTCCCTCAGGGTCAAGCTTGGAGAGCGTACGGATAGGCACAGGAGGAACCATGCGGTTAACAACCTTCTGGATCGTAAGACTTTCAGCAAGCTTGAAGCTTCCAGCTTCCTCGAGATGCTTCACCGACGTGCCCACCCAAAGGATATAAGTGCCTGGCTCCATCAGCCATGATGCCGTATCGGAGTCGTAGGAGGCATATCGTTCGATGGGAATATGAAGAGCAATCTCCTGCAATTCGCCAGACTGCAAGGTTTCCGTTTTTGCGAAAGCGATCAGCTTTCGGGATGACTTTTCCAGCTTGCCATCAGGCTCCTCGGAATATACCTGGACAACCTCTTTCCCTGCGGTTTTCCCTGTATTTTTAATTTGGAGCTTTAGGCTCGTCCCCTCATCTCCGTGTGTAAAGTCAGTGATACAGATTCCGAAGGTTGTATAACTTAACCCGAATCCAAAGGGATAGGCCACCTCTTTACGAAACGTCTCGAAGTAACGGTAACCCACATAAATACCCTCTTCATAATACGTATCCACAAAATAAGTCGAGCTGCTGTCCAGCTTCGGCTTTCCCTCTGCAGTATCGTAAAAGTTTTTGCTTGCCGGATGATCATAATAGTCATAGCTCCATGTATCAGGCAGCTTGGCCGAAGGGTTAACCCTGCCGTCAAGAATTTCTACCAGAGCCAGCCCGCCGAGCATACCGGCAAATCCACAATTAATCACAGCTTTTATGTTATATTTCTCCACCCAGGTCATATCCATCGGATATCCTGAATTGACAATGGCAATGGTCCGCTCAAAGGTTTCAGATACCTCGCGGATCAGGGCATCCTCCTCTGTAGACAAGTAATACTCTCCCTTGATGGCACTATTGTCCAGATTTTCGCCGGATGGCCTGGAGATTACAATCAGAGCGATTTTGGATTTCCGGCAGGCTTCCTCAAGACTCGATCGTGTAGGTATGGCTTCCTCTCCTTGTATATATATCGCTTTAACTTCAGGGTTTGCCGTGAACTCGCTGTGCTCCTCGATGGCCTGCATCAAGGTGATTTGGTAGCGGGGATTGATTTTTCCTGCGCCCACCGCACCCGTGCGAAAATCAAACTGACCTTTGCCAAAAATATTTAAAACCGCATCTTTCTTCAGCGGAAGGATGCTGTCCTTATTTTTAAGCAGCACAATTCCCTCTCTGGCAGCCTCCAACGCAATCAGATCATGCGCTTCATATCCGGGCACGGGTTCTTTGCGAGGAAGAGTCTTAACCGTGAGCTCCTGCGGTTCCATCATGACTCCGTTCATATCGATAAATCCCTCAATGCGAACCTTGTACGATTTCCCGTATTCCGTCAGGATTCGGCGAACCGGCAATCCCATGATCTGTCTATTGTTGTGTTGCGTGAACGTATGAAACCAGACCCTGTCTATTTCGATACCATTTACGGTTACTTTCCCCTGTATGTTCTCATTGATCCTCTTGCCTAGCGGAAGCACTACGCTTCCCGCAAAGCTGCGGTCGAACATGGATAACTGTCCGTCAACTTCATCAATATCAAAGAAAACGTCGCCTTGTGTAATTACAACGAAAACCTCATTCTCCATCCGGATCTCCTCCTTATACAGAAATATATAGCTATCAATAATGAATCTACTTGAGATGCAGACGATGAATTTGAAACGGCCTTGGTATTTTCACCAAGACCGTTGAACAAATAACCGGCTACTGCATTATTTAACGGAATCGTACCATTCGTTAACTTCCTTGGTGATATCATCTCCACCGGAAGATTTCCATTTATCTACAAATGAATCGAAGGCATCCAACGGCTGCTTGCCGTAGAGAATTTCCGTATACGTATCCATTTGCAGCTTCTTAAGCAATTCGTTTCTGGATAACATCGTACTTGTAGTTGGACCACGGAAGTAATTCGGTACATCGGAGCTTGTCTGTTCGGAAATAACCAGCAACGCCTTTCTCATCGTCATATCCAATGGAGTGATTTCCCCTGTGACGATCCCGAAATTGGCCATAACTGCCCGATCATTATCGGTAAGCTCTTCCCCTTTTGCCAGCTTAAAATCTACCGCCAGCTTTTTAGAAGGATACATAGAATACCCGCCCGTTAGCGTATATTTGTCCGTACCTATCTTTCCACCTGGTATATCCGCAGTATCAGTTAACACTTTCCCATCCTTGATCACATAGTCATAGCCGTCCTGATAGCCTTTGAAAATAAAAGGGTCGTTGCTTTCATAAGCAGAAAACATCTTATTCTGGTAGTGGAAAAATGCTTGCAGCGCTTCATTCGAAATATCCTTATTAAACAAGATGACGCCACTGTAAGGATCTTTGACACTTCTTATGCTCTCACCGTTGACTCCTTGAGGAATCGGATACGGAGTAAACATGGCGTCAGGATTCGCTGCCAGCCCGAGTGCCCCCGGGTAGGTCATAAACCAGCTCTGACCGCCGATAATTCCAACCTTGCCCGCCGCGACCAATTCTACCATTTTATTAATGTCGTGCAGTGCAACATCGTTGGCAATATACCCCTTGTCCTTCCATTCCTTAAGCTTTCCAAGCGCCGTTTTCACACCAGGCTGAATGGACCCGTATTGAAGCTTGCCATCTTCCCCTGGATACCATCGCTCGGGAATCGCTCCGAACATTCCGTAAATCCATGATGCATTACCGATTATATAGTCGGAAGCTGTTTCCTTCATACCAAACGCCAGCGCTACCGTATCCTTCTGGCCATTGCCATCAGGGTCCTGATTCGCAAATGCTTCCATGACCCGTTCCAATTCCTCCACTGTCGTCGGAGCCTTCAGGTTGAGCTTGTCCAGCCAGTCTTGACGAATCCACATGGCCGGTTGGCTGCCCATTGAATTATCTATAATCGGAATACCGTATTTCTCTCCCTCTCTGATAAACGGCTGCCATGCGACTTCCGCATCAGCCATCGCTGCCTTCCATACAGGAGAAGCATATTGCTCAAAAACCTTCCCGGCATTTAATACCTTACCTGACTCAATAAACATATTTGCAATAGTAGTATCGTTAACTACAAATACATCCGGCAGCTTGTCACCCGAAGAAAGCATCAGCTTTAACTTCGTATTATACGATCCGTCAGCCAATGGAGCGCTCCACAAGGTTTCGATATTTACCCCAAGTGTGTCACGTGCCCATCGAGTGTGTACGTTATCGGACAAGCTCTCCCCTTCTCTGAATTTTAAGGTCGGGTCCTCTCCCTTGATCGTCGTTATTGTTACAGCAGGTTCAAGCTTGCCGTCAACAACATTCACCGTCTGTCCACCAGCGCTCTTGGAGCCTGTATCGTCCGCCTTGCCGCCGCAAGCCGTCAGCGTTCCTGATAAAAGTACTACTAGTAGCAATAGAGCTGTCAGCTTTCTTTTCTTATTCATATCGAGCCCCCACAGTCATATTTCATTTAACATCTTTATTATAAAACGACTTCCCCTCAGCCGAGATAACGCTTTCTTAACTTCGGATAACGCAATCTAAACATGAACGTTCTCTTACTCCAATCGAAATTCAGCCTCCTGAACCTCCCTTGAATTCGAACCGACATAGACTTTAAAATCACCGGTTTCTGCTTTGAAGGTTAGATCTGCTGCGTAATATTTCAGTTCCTCTTCTGTAATTGTAAATTGAATTTCTTTACTTTCTCCCGGGGATAAGCGAACCTTCTTGAAGCCCTTCAGTTCCTTGAGAGGACGAACGACGCTGCCATTTAGATCTTGAATGTAAAGCTGAACAATTTCTTCTCCCTCGATACGCCCCGTATTCGTAACCGTTACCTTAACTGTAACGCTGTCAGACCGCGTCATTACTTGCTTATCCACTTTTATCTCCGAATACTCATACGTCGTATAGCTTAAGCCAAAGCCGAACGGATATAACGGTTCGTTTGGACCATCCAAATATCTGGAACTGTACTGCTTATCTTTCGACTCCGGCCTTCCCGTGTTGAAATGATTATAATAAACCGGAATCTGACCTTCCTTTATCGGAAAGCTCATCGTGAGTTTCCCTGAAGGATTGTATGCTCCGAACAATACGTCTGCAATAGCATGTCCAGCTTGAGAGCCCAAAAACCAGGTTTCGACGATGGCATTGACACGGGATTCGAACCAATCCAAAATCAAGGGACGCCCGTTTGTTAAAACCAAAACCGTAGGCTTTCCGAGCTGCATGATCATTTTTGCCAGCTCTAGTTGGATTTCCGGGAGCCTGATATCCATACGGGAGGAAGCCTCTCCGCTCATATGGCTGTTTTCCCCCAATGCTAAAATGACTACATCAGCTTCTTCAGCAGTCCGCAATGCTGCTTCAAAGCCTCCGTCGATAGAATCGCCCACAGCACAGCCCTCAGCAACAAGAACCCGTTTTCCATTCACCGCTTCCGTTACTCCTTGCTCAAGCGTAATCGTTTCATCCCCATATTTTGAAAACTGCCATGGACCGAGCAAATCCTTGCTTCTGGCGAATGGACCGATCAGAGCGATTGTACCGCCTGCATTGGACTCCAACGGAAGAATGCCATCATTTTTAAGCAACACAACCGACTTGCGCGCCAGTTCTCTACTCTCCTGCAGATGTTCTTCCGAGAATTGGCACTCCTCCGCCTTTTTCGGTTGGATATATCGGAAAGGGTCATCCATTATGCCCAGTTTATATTTGTAGGCAAGAATGCGCCGAACCGCAGCATTCAGTTGTTCTTCCTTCACAACACCTTCCCGGATCAATTTAGGCAAATGGTTGGCATATAGCCTTGTTACCATCTCGATATCCATCGTTGCATCAAGTGCCATACGGGCAGCTTCCGCATCATTCGCAGCGCAGCCGTGAATCGTGATTTCTTCGATGGCTCCATAATCGGAAATCAAAATACCGTCAAAGCCCAATTCGTTGCGAAGCAAATCCTGCATCAAAAACTTGCTGCCTGCTGCCGGAACACCCTGATAAATGTTGAAAGCATTCATGACCGAGCCGGCGCCCGCCTGAATTCCCGCCTTAAAAGGAGGAAGATATACATTTCTGAGCGTCCCTTCCGAAATATCGACCGTATTATAATCTCGGCCGCCTTCTGCCGCTCCATAGGCAATAAAATGCTTCAGGCATGCGATAATCGTCTCCTGATCCAATAATGAGCTGCCTTGAAATCCTCTGACCTGAGCTTCAGCAATTCGGGCCCCCAGATAAGGGTCCTCCCCTGCCCCCTCAACAACACGTCCCCATCTTGGATCACGTGTAACATCTACCATCGGGCCATGATTATAGGTGATTCCGGCGGAAGACGCCTCTCTCGCTGCGATTGCGCATGCTCGCTCGATTCCCTCTACATCCCAGCTGCAAGACCAGGCGATAGGAACTGGAAAGATAGTCTGATGACCATGAATTACATCAGCATTAAAGAGTAACGGAATGTTATGCGGCGACTTCTCCACAGCGATTTTCTGCAGTTCGTACACTCGATCAATATCAAAAGCACCTAGAATAGAACCGACTTTCCCCTCTTCAACAAGCTTTTCCGGCGGCTCTGATTCAACCGCTTCCCCGAACGAAAAGTCCGAGGCCAGGCATTGACTCATTTGGCCCATTTTTTCTTCCAGGGATAACTGGCCGAGCAATTGCTCTACGGCTGCCGCAATATCTTCCTCCGTTCTTTCTACGACTCTGTTTTTCCGATACTTCATCAATTCATGCTCCAACGCCTCCGACAAGGGTACCCCTTCTCCATACTCTCCGGTCAAGGACAACGTTCCAAAGGGAGGAAGCTGCAGTGATCCCGTAAACGTCTCCTGCATAAATACGATCTCCAGAGAAGCGTCCGCCTCCTGCCTGAATTTTGCCTTTCCAAAAGCCCTCAAGCAATTGCCCTCCACGTTCACTTGATCGAAGCACAGCGTCATTGATAAGGGCTCCACTCCTACCGTTATCGAATATTCACCTTTCATCTCCATAATCGAAAACGTAAACTTTAATTTGGCAATCGCCGTCTTGACAATTGCATGCCACATTCCTAACATCCCTTACCTCCATATACGAGATTTTATTTAGGCGCAACCATACCCATACCAGAGCTGCTTAATCCGCTTACTCCTTTACTGCACCAATAACGATGCCATTCATTAAAAACCTTTGCAGCAACGGATAAATGAGCAGAATCGGCAGCGCCCCGATCAAAATCTGGGCTGAGTTAATGGAACGACTGTTGAGCTTTGCAATATCTGCAGCATTATTTCCATCAACCATCGGCACAGCAATAATCGATTTTAAGAACGAGCTGAGCGGGAGATGATCCGTTTTCATGTAAATTGTACCGGCAAGCCACTCATTCCAATCATAGACGATCGTAAACAAGCCCACCGTAGCAAGCACCGGAAGCGAAAGCTGCAAAAACAGCTTGTAAAATACTTGCCAATGATTCGCTCCATCGATAAAAGCTGCTTCTTCCAGCTCCTTCGGCAGCGCTTTGAAAAAGTTCATAATCAGGACGATATGAACCACACTAACTAGAGTTGGAAGCACAAGAGCCCAAATCGAGTTATATAGCCCGATTTTCGTAACAACCAAATAAGTCGGAATCAACCCTCCGTTAAAAAGCATTGCGACAATAAAAAAAGCTACAAAGGCTTTGTACCCTGCAATCCCGTCTCGTCCGCCCTCCTTGGACAATACATATGCTGTCATACAATTCACGAGCAGACCTAAGGTCAAACTCAAAAAGGTTCGTTGAACAGATACCCAAAGCGAGCCCAGCAGACGAGTATCCGCCAGCACTTTCTCGTAAGCGCTAAAGGACAGGTCAATCGGCCAAAAAGTCACCTGATTCGACATAACTGCAGTACTTGAGCTCAAAGAAATGGATACAACATGGATGAGAGGCAATACACAAATTACCGCCAGGAGCAGCATAAAAATGTTATTTACAAAATAAAACCAGCGTTCTCTAGAAATGATTGCTTTCATACGGCACCCCCTTAGAAGATTTTATATCCTGCCACTTTATATGCCAGCCTGTATCCACCGACAATCAAAATCAAACCTACCACAGACTTGAACAAACCGATTGCAGTACCAAAGCTGAAATTACCGCCAATCAGACCGATCCGATAAACAAACGTATCGATAATATCACCTTTTTCAAACACTAATGGATTGTATAGATTAAAAACCTGGTCGAAGCCGGCATTCAACACTTGACTTAGCGTTAGTGTAAAAACAACGCAAATTGTAGGAATGAGGGATGGGAGGGTAATACTCCACATTTGTCTCCACTTCCCGGCCCCGTCAAGCTGAGCCGCTTCGTAAAGAGATGGGTTAATTCCCGCCAGGGCGGCAATAAAAATAATCGATCCGTATCCAAACTCTTTCCAAACCTCGCTTGAAACCAGCGTAAACAAAAACCAGTTATTATTGCCAAGGAAAAAGATCGAGTCTAAGCCCAGCATATTAAGAAAACGATTGCCCAACCCATAGTCGGGATTCAGCAATTCAATGAAAACGCCCCCAAGCACGACCCATGACAAAAAGTGCGGAAGAAATACGAAGGTTTGCACCGTGCTGCGGAAAAATTTCACTCGCACCTCATTAATGAGCAACGCGAAAAGTAAAGACGACATCATTCCGAAAATCAGCTTCAGAACCGAGATTCTAAGCGTATTCCAGATCACCTGAAAACTATCCGGGTATTCAAATAAAAACTTGAATTGGTCAAGTCCCACCCATTTGGATCCCGTTATCCCTAAATAGGGTTTGTAGTCCTGAAATGCCATGATTAAGCCGCCCATAGGCACATAAACGAATATAACGGTAAGTACAATGGCTGGAATCAACATTAGATATAACTGCCAGCTGTCATTTCTGCGCGTAACTCTCGGGCGCATCGCATGTTTCATAGTTGTCCTGTTTGTTACCATAAGCTCCCCCCGATAAAACAATTTCTATTTCTTCTTCATTGTAAACACGTAAGCCCCGCCCATATATAGCGCAATCCAAAGGTGAATAACGCGATCTTAATATCGGTTCCTGGTACATTGTAAATGGCAAACAGGGAGCTTAGAATGGGAGTAAAACAGCCCAACTCGTAAAGGAGCAGCTGCGATGTTCAAACAATACCGTACATTCTTTAATATCCTCTTGCTGATTTTGCTTTCCACAGTCATTGTAATGGTCATGTACACGGTTACCATTAATAATAGCCTTGCAAAGCTGCGAGAGGATATTCAGGTCAACAATCTGAACCGGATGCGATTCCTGGTCAAAAGCCTTGATCAGAATATAGAGCAGCTCAGCATGGTAGCTACCGCGTTGGAAACGGATTCGAAAGTAGATCTCCTGCCGTCTGTAAATATGTTGGATAAATATGATCAGATCACATTAATTCGGGAACTGGGCGATAAGATGAAGCTGCAAAGCTTTTCCGAAGGGTGGAGCAATCAGATTTCGATTTATTCCTCGATTCTGAATCAGTGGATCGGGGCCTACTCCCCCTCAACAATAGCCCCTTCAACGGATACAACCGGTAACCAATGGACATTGGATACCTCGTCCGGACAGTTCAGAACTTATCGCACCCATCCGTCATATGTCATTTCCGTCACGTTTCCTCGAAACAATCTGCGAGAAATGCTGGATCAAGCCCGGATTGGCAACAATGATCCGTTTTTTTTCCGCAGTGGAGCTCCCGTTATTCTGAGTCGCAACTCGAATGCGGATAAAATAAATCAATTATTGGAAAAGCTAACGCCTCTCCTGTCCGGTCATGTGGAAGGTACTGAAGTGGTGAGTATCGACGGGGTAGACTATATGGTAAATTTCATTAAATCAGATGGACTGGATTGGTACCTGGTCGACTATATACCTTTGAATGAAGCGTTACAGCCGATCGAAAAAACCCGGAATTTTTTCTATATCGCCTGTATCATGCTTTTTATGGGGGGCGTAGTAACGGCTCTGGTTCTTTACAGAAAGGTGCAGATTCCTATCATCGAACTGCTTAGAGGTGTCAGGCTGCTGAAGCATGGAGATTTTTCGCACCGAATCGAGAAAGTCAGCCGGAATGAATTTGATTTTCTCTATAAAAACTTCAACGAAATGGCAGCGCAGATCGAGGATCTGATCGAAAAAGTGTACAAAGAAAAAATTGTGGCGCGGGAAGCCATGGTAAAGCAGCTGCAGGCGCAAATCAACCCGCATTTTCTGTACAACTGCCTGTTCTTTATCAACAACATGACACGTCTGGGCAATGACGAGGCAGTCACCGCGATGACGCAAAATCTGGCCGAATATTTCAGATATACCACCCGATTAGAGAGCCCCACTACAACGATGGAGAGGGAGCTTCGCATCGCCGAAAATTATTTGAATATCCAGTGTCTGCGCATGGAACGATTGCACTACGAAATCAATGTGGACGATACCATGAAACAGCTAACCGTGCCCAAGCTGCTTATCCAGCCCTTGGTCGAGAACAGTATCCTTCATGGAATTGAAAAGAAACAAAGCGCGCGGCTTGTTCGAATTTCAGGAATCGAAGGCAACGATCAGTATCAGCTCATTGTTGAAGACGATGGCATAGGAATGACCGGCGAAAGCATCAAAAAGTTAATGAAACGTATTAATCAGCCGCTCGATGATACGATGGGCTGCGCTTTGTGGAATATAGGACAGCGAATGCAGATTTATTTCGAAGAGCCCTCCGGTATGAAAATTGAACCCAGCGACATGGGCGGGGTACGCGTTATTCTGTATTGGCCAAAAAAAACACCTCAGGAGGATTGACCGCATATGTACCAATTGCTTATCGTCGATGATGAAGCGTCCGTTGTCGACAGCTTATCGCTTACCATTCCATGGGAAGATTACGGCATCGAACACGTCTACAAGGCGTACTCGGCGCAGGAAGCACTCCAAACTGCAATGAAGCAAGCGATTGATATCGTGATCACCGATATCCGGATGCCAGAGATGGACGGCCTTGAGCTTATTGAACGCATTCGGCATTTCTCGCGCAAGATCCGCTGCATCATCCTGTCAGGACATGATGAATTCGAATACGCCCAAAAGGCGCTTCGTTATGGAACACTGAATTATTTGCTAAAGCCGATTGATATAAACGAACTGATTCATTCCGTGGAACAGGCCATTGCGGATATCGAACAGGAATGGGCCGAAATCAGTTCCCTGCAACGAATTAAACAAACGCTCCATGCCAACAAGCCGTTACTGCGCAGTCAGTTGCTTAATGAGTTGCTCCAAAGCAAGCCGATTCAAGCAGGCGTGCTGGAGGAGCGGCTGACCATGCTGGATATTTCATTTCGCTCAGGTGACCCGTATATGCTGATGCTCGTTCGTATGGAAGAGGATTTCTCCAAATACGACCTTCATTCGCTATCGCTCATGGAATATGCGATCACCAACATCGCCGAAGAGGTGTTCCAGGATATCTTTGATCTCTGGCCTTGCATTACCGACCAAGGTTATTTGATCTTTTTGATCAAAAGCATAGATAATCAAGGGCTATCCCTCATTGAGTCCTATGCGATCAAGCTGCAAAATAACGTACAAAAATTTCTGTCAGGCTCTCTTTCTATTTGTCTAAGTAATGTCCGTATATTTCCCGAGGACATTTCAGAAGTCTACCATGCCTCAGTTTCATCGCTAATGCGCAATGTCGGAATGAATAAAAGTTATTTCATTACGATTGACGACACCGAAATGCAGGCACAAGCTCGAACGCTCATGCAAATTTACGACCCGCCGCTGCTTCCCGCTTTATTGGAATCGGGGAATTGGGACGAAGCACTTGCCAAGATCGGTCGAATTCTGTTTATCAACAAGCCGGAGCACGAACTGACACATGATCAACTCTTTACGGTACTTCTCTATCTTTCCTCTTGCTTTGCAATGTCGTTCTCTTCCGGGGAAGAGGATGTGGAGAGCCAGCTTGGCGAAGAGTTCAACCTGCTCCTTCGAAAGAAAGGACATCTCTCAAGGCAAAGGATTTTCGATTGGGCGGAGAAGCTGGTTGGAATCTTGCAATCAAGAGCCTCGTACCAATTGGAGAACTCTCACCAACAAATTGCCATGAAAGTACGAACGTTTATTCAAGAGCACCTCGCGGAAGGAATTTCCCTTCAAACCATAGCGGATCACGTGAAGCTTCATCCAGTATATTTATCTAAGGTATACAAGTCAGTATCCAGTGAAACGATCGGTGATTATTTGTATCAAACCCGGATGACCCGAGCTGCTTACCTGCTTCGGCATACTGAATTCAAAATCGCGGAAATCAGCGGTCAGCTTGGTTTTTTGGCCCCCCCTCACTTCATAAAAATCTTTAAAAAGCATTACGGCTGTACGCCGCAGGAATATCGAAACAAATGAGGTCGGTTATAAAGGCATCGTCATCACAATGATTTGCGATGTGAGTTATTCTTTGTCAAACTTGAAAGCAACACCCGTAAGCTGCTCTGATACCTCCCACAGCCTGTGCGAAACATTAGGTTGATACAGCTTATTAATGATTGGGTCACTTTTGGGATAGCCCTTTCTGCCGCCTCGGCCGTCAGGTCCGATGTACTCCCCTCCCCTGATATTCGGCGAGGTTGCGCTGTATAGGGACGGCAAGGCGCCCATATGCGCTGGTTGGGTGCCAAGATACGTAATCAGACGCATCAATGGATTAGCGCGCTTGCCGGAACCAAACGACATCAGGTTGGTATTGGAAAAACCCGGGTGGCACGCCACGCTGACTGTGTTCAGCTTGTGGAGAGAAAGCTTATTATGCAATTCTCTTGCAAACATCATGTTCGCCAGCTTACTCTGACCATAGAATTTCCAGCTGCTATACCCTTTGGAGCCGTCCAAATTGTCAAAATCAATGGAAGCCCCGTGAGCAGCCAAGCTGCTCAATGTAACGACTCTGGAGGACGGGGTGTTAAGGAGCCGCGGCAGCAGCAATCCCGTCAACGCAAAATGTCCTAAATGATTGCTGCCGAACTGGGACTCAAATCCGTTGTGCCATAATCACTAAGAAATTGTGTTGCAAACGTTCTGACACTCCCGAGATCAGCCAGATCCAGCTTCATCAGCCTTGCTTTGACACCCGTGTGAACCGTTTTGATTTTGTCGAGCGCGACCTGCCCTTTCTCCATATTTCTTACTGCAAGAATAACCGTTGCATTCTTCTCAGCCATTGCCTTTGCTGTTTCCAGTCCCAAGCCACTGCTCGCCCCGGTAATAATAACGACTTTTTCCGATAAATCCGGCATATTGTCTTTCGTCCAACCTGTACTCATCAGTGATCCCCTCCGGTAAACAAATCTTTCGGATATTTATATCTTCAACCGTATTATACAAACCACCGTACGCCTGTAACATAGCCATATCCATGATGAACTTGTTCAGATTACTGTAATTATGCAAAAGCATGTCGTCAGCTCCCCTTAAAAAGCACAAAGAGCCCTTTTTCAAGGGCTCTAATGCAACTTGCATCATTCACATACGATTCAACAATTCAATGAGGGTTTCTTTTGAATACATTGACTGTATTCTTGCCATTTCAATTGTTCGGTAAATGTGTGCAGCTATCTCCTCAATTTTTTCTGCTCCGACATCGATTTGATCCAGCTTGACCGGCGCTCCGATGCTAATAAACCAGTTGGTAAGCGCCTCAATCCCCTCTTCTGCTGTTTGGAGACCAAATACTTGTTGTGCAAATTGCTCATAACGCGATCTGTTCGTAGGCATATGCCAAGCTGTCCATGCCGGATATACCACTGCCAGACCTGCACCATGAGGTACATCGTACAGCGCTGACAGAGAGTGCTCAATCAAATGCGTATCGTATCGGTTGCCTTCCACCCCGGCAAATGTCGAGCGATTCAGCGCTTGAGCGGCAGACCAGGCAAATTCGCTTCTCGCTTCGTAATCATCTGGATTGTTAAGCAGAATATCAGTTGTGCGAATGACTGTCTTGATGATGTTCTCGATATGATTAGCTGTAAATTCGGGTATATACGAAGCTGTAAAATACAAGTCCATGCAATGGGACAGAATATCAACAGCGGAGTAAGCCAGGTAATCCTTGCTCACCGTAGCTTGAAGCTCGGGATTGATGACAGATACGGTTGGAAATGCAGCCGGGCTGCTAAAGCCAAATTTCTCCGTCGTTTCTTCGTTTGTAATGACAGCAGAACTGTTCATCTCACTGCCTGTTGCTGATAAGGTTAGAATATCAAAGATTTTCAAAGCCTTATCTGGGTATTTTTTGTAGCTGCACAGATCCCAGACATCACCATCATAGACAGCTCCGGCTGCAATGACCTTGGCTGTATCCAGCACAGAACCGCCGCCCACCGCCAGAACTGCATCTACTCCGTTCTCCTTGGCAAGACGAACACCTTCACGTGCTGTGCTGATGACAGGATTACTTTTGATACCGCCAAGGGTAACAAACCCAATGCCGTTTTCGCCTAGCGATAGGGAGACTTTATCAAAAAGACCCGTTGTTTTGATGCGTTCCGAGCCATACACGAGCAACGCCTTTTTAACACCATACGACGCCATGTATTCGCCTATTTTATTTTCTTTATCTTTACCAAATTCAACTCTTGTCGGGTTGTAAAATGTAAAATCCTTCATTTTCTCATTCTCCTTCGTCGTGAACCTGTCCGGTTCCGTTGTAATGTGTTGCTATTATGTACTTTAAACGAAAGCCGCATTCGATTACATAGCCGGATTACAGAAGAAATTGTCTTAATTACAGATAGGAAACATCGGTAATTTGCACAAGCATTATCCGGGATTTGGCTATGTCAGATGCCAAGACAACCCTGTATAATCATGTATAAGATGAAGCTCATTTCGAAAAAGGAGAGTGTAGGACGTGGTCAGCATTGATTCGATATCCATACTGCATGAAATACTTGGCTACGAGAAGCCCAAGCACCCACTCATTACATGGATTGACCTGAGTACAATTAAACCCAAGGAGCAATACTACAATGTTCCGTTCAAGCTTAATTTCTATATGATTTCCTTAAAAAACAGCTCCGAATGTGAACTAATCTACGGACGCAAAAATTACGATTTCCGTGAGGGCAGCCTCATGTTTGCCAAACCGGGGCAATTACTCGCTAAGGGAGCACGATCGGACAATGAAACTACAGACGGTTGGATGCTGTGCTTCCACCCTGATCTGATTCGCACAAGCTCGCTATGGAACAAAATGTCAGATTACAGTTTTTTTGAGTATGAGGCCAACGAGGCGCTGCATCTATCCGATCAGGAAAAAGAAATTGTGGAGCGTATCGTTCAACATATCCAGGTGGAGTATAGCGGGAATTTAGACACCTACAGCAATGAGCTGCTAATCTCTAATCTTGAGGTGCTGCTGAATTATGCCAAGCGCTTCTACGGAAGACAGTTCATTACTAGAACAGCGGTCCTCAAAGAATCCGTAGAAAAATTCAAAATGCTGCTTAAAGAGCAATGTACTGCCGAAGCGATTGCACGGTCAGGTATGCCTCGCGTCAAGGGGCTTGCACAAGCCTTGGGATACTCTCCTAATTACTTGTCGGATATGCTTAAGAAAGAAACAGGGAAAACTGCGCAGGAATTCATCAAATTGCAGATGCTGGAGCTTGCCCAACAATTGCTGCTGCACACCAAAGACCCAATCTATCGAATTGCTGACCAGCTTGGCTTTGAGCAGCCCTCCAGCTTTACTAAATTTATCAAGCTACAGCTAGGCGTAAGCCCTGCCGAGTTCAGAAGGCAGCATGGGGGATGAATCTCACCAATCATGTAAAAAAGACGGATCGCGTGATACAATTTTTGCAGGTCTAACCACTTATATATTGTGGCAATCTGGGATGGGATTGCTTGTTTAAGAAAAAATAAGCTACTTCTAAAAGCGGGTGTGATCCTCTGTTGAGGACAGAGCCCGCTTTTGATTTTTAGAGTTTCTCTATACAAGCATGCTCATCATTGAGCTTATTCTGACATGAACTGCATTAATTACATGTTGATAAACGACGAATACTTGGAGTATAGTGCTAAAATAGCTTCCGCCCAGACGATGGAGGAATAATAAGTATAAAATAAAAAAGCCCACCTGAGAATTGAATTCTCTAAATGAGCTACTGTCTAATTAAGTGTGATGCCGGTGAAGGGACTCGAACCCCCACGGTTTCCCTCACGATTTTGAGTCGC
>RCUU01000151.1_pt1 | contig 39770 bp, 37 predicted proteins | sample 2166211 | NCBI WGS metagenome assembly RCUU01 (sample SAMN09932620, study PRJNA488358) | compost metagenome | feature: garden; material: soil; isolation source: compost soil in phenylacetic acid-enriched culture | place: Germany: Experimental Botanical Garden Goettingen | collected 2016-01-27
GTGGTATATGCAAGATGCGCTCGGCAGCACGTTGGGACTTGTAGAGAAGGACGGACGCGTATCGTCACGCTACCACTACGACGAATTCGGCACACCACTGGACGCGAAAAAGTTTGATCTCAACTGGCCGGAACCGGATAACCTGTTCGGTTACACGGGACTGGGTTATGATTTTACCACCTGCAATACGTATGCCAGAGCGCGTTATTATGAGCCTGAGGCTGGCAGGTTTATAAGTGAGGATACGTATAGAGGGGAATTAGGTAATTCGCAGAGTCAGAATCTTTATACGTATGTTCACAATAATCCGTTAAGATATACAGATCCTGATGGTCATAAAGTTTGGCTTATTCATGGCACTTTTTCAAATGGGGATACTTGGACAGACGATTTTGTGGACTATGTTGAAAACTTATTTGATGAGACTAGTGAAAAGCTAAATTGGTCGGGCAAAAATAACAATGATGCTCGTTCAGATGCGGCTGAATATTTTGTAGACAAAGTATATAAATGGCACACGGAAAATCCTGATGAACCTATTAGACTAGTAGGTCATAGCCACGGATGAAACGTAGCCATCATGTTGGCTAATCTGTTGGCTGAAAAAGGAATGGAAGTGGAAACCTTGATTACTATCGCAACTCCTGTGAGGGAATATAAACTCGAAACAAAGGTAGGGCAACATATTCAGATGTATAATAATCGAGATAGTGTTCAAATGGATTTTGGAGGAAAATGGTTGGTACTTTTCCCTACTACACGAAAATTCAAAGGCGCAGAAAACGTGCGAGCTAAGGATGCTGAGAAGAAAGGAACTAAAATTCAAGCTCATTCAGCAATGCACAGCAACGTAGATATTTGGAAAAAGTATATTGAGCCAATATTAAAGTTGCAATAATGATATATACACAACCCAAAGGGGGGGGAATATGCAAGTATGGTTACGAATTTTACTGATAGCAGTAATAATATTTAGTGCTTCATCTTTTGTTTGGTTTCTTCTAGGATCAACAGCATATTTTCAAAGAGGAATGGATATTATAGGGACAACTACATTTTGGGGTGCAGGTATTCCAGTTCTATTGTTCGCTATAATATTTACTATATTACTTATCAAAGGATGGACTCCAACGAGCGGATTAGATTATGTTGGAATCTGTGTTTTGCTAGTGTTATCAATACTACTATCCGCTGCCCTGATTCAAAGCGTCAGTACTCACGGTTGGGCGAACGAAAAGATAGAAAGTGACTCAATAAAGATTACGGCAGATGAAAAGTATGAATATCGGATTGACTTCATTAATTTATTTCAAAGAAACAGTCGTGCACGGCTCAACCTAAAGGATGTTGGCTCAGGAGAGGAAATGAACATTCCAATCGATATTCAGACACGCACGATTGTAGGACTTGGGGTTAAAAAGGTAAATCACTGGGTGACGCTTGAACCAACAGACAATTCATCTCGTTACATCCTGTATACCACAGAAGAACTTGGAATTCCGGTAGAGAAATTTAAGATAGACATCGTAGCAGGAACTTCGGAAAGAGTGGAATAAATTGCTTCAAGAATTGCCACAAGCGAGAGATACATGCTCCTTGTGGTTTTCTTTATTTTCAGACTAATAAAATTACCTTGCCTGTTACGCCACGACAGCTATGGAAATCGGATGCAGATGACCATTGATTACGCCCATAGTGGTACAGGCAACGGTAATGGTAATGGTAATGGAAACGGGAACGGAAACGGAAATGGCAACGGTAATGGCAACGGTAATGGTAATGGAAATGGGTCGGATAATTGTAAAGTCGTTCCGCCAGGCTTCATCCCACCGGGACTTGCCAAGAAATGCGGCTGGACGGATGAAGAGTATCCGGACATGCATCCAGGTGGACCACGGGACGGATGGGAGCAGCAGTACAAGAAAGAGCATTGGGAATTGAACTATACCAATGACCTAAGCTTGGCATTGCCTGAGCCGCTCGAGGTCTCGGAAGCAGACAGCAGTAAATGGAAGCAGTCCTATGTATATGGAGCTGGCGGTGAACGCCTCAGCATGACGTACCTGCCAGCGTACGATACCAACAATGGCTGGGAACCGATTCCGGGTGCCGGCGGAGCTGAACCGGGTGTGCAGCCGAAGACACTGTGGTATATGCAAGATGCGCTCGGCAGCACGTTGGGACTTGTAGAGAAGGACGGAGGTGTATCGTCACGCTACCATTACGACGAATTCGGCGTACCGCTGGACACGAAGAAATTTGATCTCAACTGGCCGGGTCCGGATAACCTGTTCGGTTACACGGGACTGGGTTATGATTTTACCACCAGCAATACGTATGCCAGAGCGCGTTACTATGAGCCTGAGATTGGCAGGTTTATAAGTGAGGATACGTATGAGGGGCAGATTGATAATCCGCTGGGTCAGAATTTGTATGCTTATGTGAGTAATAATCCGTTGATTTATAGTGATCCAAGTGGACATGCACAAATTGTAGGGGATAGTCCAAATGATACTGCACCTTCAAATGTAATACAAGGCTATGTAGTTAGTAGTAGTATTTCTCATGTTAGTGAAGATTATATTAAATTTGTTATGGACTATGAAACTTTTCATGCAACTCCATACAGAGGGCAAGACTCGCAAAATTTAACCATAGGTTATGGGCATGTAATTAAGAAAGCTGAGTATTTTAGCAAGGGATTGACGCAACAACAGGCAGTAGAGCTACTAATAAAGGATTCTAACGAAAGAGCTAAAGTCATCTATCAATGGGCAACTGATAATAAAGTTAAGCTTAATCAGCAACAGTTTGACGCTTTAGTAACTTTTGCTTTTAATGTTGGTGTAGGTGCCTTTTACGACTCTACGCTTGCTAGAGAACTAAAGTCAGGCAATAGTTCGCCTGATAAATTGAAGAAAGCAATGTTGCTTTTTGTAAAAGTGAATGGTAAGAACTCTTATGGATTGTATCAACGTAGAATGGACGAGTGGCAAATATTTTACTCTGGTGACTATAAGAGGGATACTTTCGAAAGACCAGATGGTTTTTAAAAAACATTTTTGGGAAGGAAGAAGCATGAAAAGAAAACTAATTATATTGGGAGTACTGATGCTCAGCATTTTTTCGACTGGGTGCTCTTCTTCTCAAATTAAACGAACCGTTTCACCAGCGTCTCAGACAAAAGTAGTTGCACAAACGGGTAATGAGAAAATAGAAGACTCTACAAGTAAATCATATTATGGGGTTTGGAAAATAACCAAGGTTTTAGGATATGGTCCAGCAAGTGCATACGACGAAGAAGCTATCGAAAAAATAATTGGTAAGGAGGTAACCTACTCAAACGAGAAAGCGGGTATTTCTCCTAGAGAGATAAAAAATCCGTATTATAAAGAAACTCTTTATACAGAAGATGAATTTACAAATAATTACAATATATGGCTTGAAAATATTGGTGTTAAAACAAATACAATTAAGTTCGTTCAAATATTTATGGATAAGGAGTTTCATGAGAATTACTTTGAAACAGGAGGGGATTTTTTTCTCACAGAAAACAAAGAAATGCTGATAATGTTTGATCAAGGCGTATTTTTTGAGATGGACAAGGTTAAAAGTGAAATGAATAATTAATTATTATTATTAGAAAACACAAAAGCAGGCCGTTATAGGCCTGTTTTTCATTGCCGGGAAACGATTTGAATATTTCTAAAAGCAGCTTCTTTCTCATCTGAATATGTCGGATGTCTTTCGGTTTCAGAATAGCGATCACTTCTTGGATCGCAGCCTCCTTCTTGTCTGGGAGAGGTAGGCAAATGAATACTTCAATTGGCAAAGCACTCAAAATTAATAGAGGTGATATGTTGTTTTAGGGCGTGTCTGAAAACTATCATTGGGTCAATTTAAAAATGGAAGCTATGTATATAAACGCGAGGAATGACTTAGCCAACTTATCGTAACGAGTGGCCACACGGCGAAAGTGTTTGATTTTATTGAAAAAACATTCAATCAAGTGGCGTTCTTTGTACCGATACCAATCGACCTTCCATGGATGTTGACTATTCGTTTTAGGCGGAATGGTGTAAGTGGCCTGTTTAGTCGTAATCCAGTTCCGAATCGCTTCTGAGCCATAGGCTTTGTCGCCAAGAATGTGGCTTCCCGTAATATCCAATTCCTGAAGCAATTCGATCACTGGAACAGAATCATAAACTTGACCACCCGTCAGTAGAAAAGCTAGAGGGTTGCCTAATCCATCGACTACGGCATGAAGTTTGGTCGTCTTGCCGCCACGACTGACGCGGATGTGTTGGTTTACTTCGTGTCCATCTGCGTTTTTTTGTACCGGCACTGTGTTGGTGGGCTTTGACCGATGTAGAATCGATGCTCAAGTTTTCAAAATCGGATTCGATGTGAAGGGCTTGGAAGATGGCGATAAGGAGTCCGGAGTCTCTCCATTTGCAGAAACGACTGTAGGCCGTTTTCCATGAACCATAACGTTCTTCCGGCAAGTCTCGCCATGCCGCACCACTTCGGGCAATCCAAAGAAAGGCGTTAAACATCGTACGATTGCTTAATTTCGACGGACTTCCTGTTTGATAGGGCGGGAACATGTCCTTTATTTGTTCCCACTGTTCATCGGTTATTTCGTACCGTCTTGGAAGCATGCTTGTTTCTCCATTCGTTTTTCTCATATCATACCATAGGATTCTTTAATTTTCAGACGCGACCTAGATAAAGCGTAAGCAAGATTGTATGCAGTGGTCGTTTTGCCTGTACCGCCTTTCTGATTGGCAATGGTAATAACTGTCGTTTTGGACATTTCAATTACCCTCCCTGAAGCAGATGCTTCATTATTTTGTCAATGGTAGGGAGCGGGCCGTTTAGTTGTTGTTCTTTCTGAGTTCTTCCCGAGTTCTTCCCGAGTTCTCTCCAACATCCCCAAAAGGCTTCATTTTGCCCAGATGCCGGGAACCCTTACGGGCTTGGAAAAGACCAGAAAAACCGCTAAAAACCTTGATTCTACAAGGCTTTTAGCGGTTTTTAAATTCCTCTTCTTGGACTTAACTTCTGCTATCTTTTCAATAGCAGTCGCGACTCAAAATGCAGTCCCTGATGCTGAGCGATGCGTACCGCAAGATGCTGCTCGATGTGTTCAGCCATGATGTGTCGAATTACTATGTGCATCTGTCGGATCTGCAATATGTGCTGTCCCAGACAACGTTCAATCAGCCGATCATTGAGAATGTGCTGATCGTTACCCCGATAGGCGATTTCTATTCCACGACGCAGATCCGGGCGCAGGACCATTCATTCTACGACTCGGAATTATATGGTCTGAGCAAGGGGAAGCCGGGGGCTACTGGGCCAAAGGACATTATGACCGGTTATTCACGGGCAGCCAGCGGGTGGTCTCCTTCGTGGTTCGGGGAATTTATGAATACTCCTACACACCGATCAGCAATGTATTTATTGTGGTCAATATCAGGGAGAGCCGGATAAATGAGCTGCTGAATAAAGGGGGACAACAAGCGGGCTGGGATTATTATCTGGTGAGCGGGGAAGGTGAGGCGGTGGTGGAGTCCCGCTGGCCCTTCCAAGGCAGGTTCTCCTGGAAGCCGATGCTTGCCGGAGCCGGGACAGCAGCCGGTCCCAAGGATTACAACTACAGCTATGGCGGGAAGGAGTATCTGGTTAATTATACAGGCTCAGCGGCATCGCCGGACTGGATCATCTCCGGCATGCAGTCGCGGGACCAGCTGCTGGGCAAGCTGCAGCTGGTGCAGCGCATCACCCTCTATGTCATGGCAGTCTTCCTGCTGGCCACCTGGCTGATCTCCAATCAGCTGACGTCTGTGCTGCTTAAGCTGCTGTTCAAGCTGCGGCGGCTGATGCGCAGAGTCGAGGAGAACCAGCCAAGCGTAGTGTATGAGAGCCGTTATGAGGATGAGGTTGCCCAGGTCGGCTATCAGTTCAACCGGATGATGTCGGAGATTAAGGTGCTGATTGCAGATGTGAAGGCCAAGGAGGAGGACAAGCGTCATGCAGAGATCCGCGCGCTTACGGCGCAGATTGAGCCGCACTTTCTGTACAATACTCTGAATACCATTTATTGCAAATCGGTCATGGGCGAGAATGACGATGTGAACGAGATGATCCTGTCGTTGTCGCAGATGTTTCAGATCGGGCTCAGCGGCGGCAAGGATCTGATTCCCCTTGAGGATGAGCTGTCCCACATGCAGCAGTATTTCGCCATTCAGCAGAAATGCTATGAAGGGTTGTTTGAATACACGGTGACGGTTGAGGACGAGGCCCTGCTGTCCTGCCTGCTGCCCAAGATTATCCTGCAGCCGGTGGTGGAGAACAGCATTCAGCACGGGTTCAGCGACCGGACCGCCGGCGGCCGGATCAACATCACGGTCAGCCGGGAGCAGGAGCTGCTGCATATTTGCATTACCGAGAACGGGCGGGGTCTTGATGCTGCACGGGTCAAGCAGGGGATGGTCAGGGCTCCGCAGTCGAGGAAAGGTTATGCCCTGTTCAACATCAGGCAGCGGCTGGCGCTGTATTAACGGGGCCGAAGCCCTTATGGACGTTGGCGGCGAACCATGTAAGGGATCACGGACAGATCTGTGGATTTCGTCAGGGGAGGAGAGATGAAGGATGGACTGGAAGCTGGAGCAGGAAAGGTTCAAGTTATGTGTAATCGACGATATTAAAAGTGTGGTGGAGATGGTCTCGCGCAAGCCGCCGTGGCAGGAGCACGGTATTGAGGTCGCCGGTACGGCGCTTGACGGTGAAGCGGGGCTGCAGATTATCCGCCAGACCCGGCCGGACATTGTGCTGACGGATATCCGAATGCCAAGAATGGACGGCCTGCAGATGACCCGGGCGATTCTGGAGGTGCTGCCGGACTGCAAGATTATTATCCTCAGCGCCTACTCGGAGTTCTCTTATGCCCAAGAAGCCATCCGACTAGGGGCGCTTGATTTCGTCAAGAAGCCCTTTTCCCTGGACGAGATTGTGCAGGCTGTGCTGAAGGCCAGGGAGTTGTGCCGGGATTCCCGCTGGGCCTATCTCGATATCCCTCTGGACCAGCATGATTTCTTCGTGTTTGTCGCCGAAATCGATCATTTCACGGAGAAGCTGAGCGGCCAGCCTGTGCAGGAGGTCGAGCTGCTGCGGTTCAGCCTGCACAATATTCTCGAAGAGACGATTTCAGCCTGGACCCGCGGTGTCATCATCCGGGAGGCGACAGACCGGTACGTCTGCATCATGAATGGCTCGGACCCGGATACGGCTGCGCTGGTTACGGAGGCCTGCTGCACGAATGTAAGCCGGTTCTCCCGGCATACGCTTTCCATTGGCGTGGGGCTGGGCGCAGCGGCGATTCAGGAGCTGGGTTATCATTTCTACACCGGAGGCAACGGGGTCTACATTTACAGCAATATCGAGAATAAACCGCTCGTACTTCACAGCTACTCCGCCGCCGCCGAGCAGGAACTGCTTTTCGCCCTGCGTTCCGGCAATTCTGCCAAAAGCCTGCAGATGCTCGATCAGCTATTCGCAGAGCTGCTGGACAGCGGGCTTTTGCCTGAGCCGCGTTATGTGGAAAGCGTCGGCTATGACTGGGCTACAGGATCTGCCGGGTCCTGCTGGAGCAGTTCCCCTACGGGCAGGTGGAGCCGCTGGAGCGCAGGATTGCCGTCATGAAGAACCAGGTGCATCCTTCCCTGCAGGATATCCGGGACCTGCTGTCCGGGCTGTGCCGGGAGGCCTGTGCGCTGGTTACGGAGGCCCGTTCCCTGGAGTCCACGCGGATTATCCGCCAGGCCGCCGCTTATATCGATAGCCATCTGGATACGGGGCTGTCGCTGGAGCAGGTGGCGAAGCAGATTAACCTCAGCCAGGGGTATTTCTCCAGCCTGTTCAAGAAGGTGCAGGGGATTTCGTTTCAGCAGTATGTGATGCACGAGAAGATGGAGAAGGCCAAGGCGATGCTGATCAGCGGCCGGTAGGTTCAGGAGACCGCCCAGGATCTCGGGTATGAGCACAGGCGCTAATTCAGCGAGGTGTTTAAGAAATATACCGGAATGACCCCGTCCGAGTTCAAACTGCATTATCCTGGAAAAAGAATAAAAATGCGCAGGGGAGGCATGTCCGCAGGGCGGAGGTGGCCTCCCTTCAGTGTATAAAGCTCCTGCAGAAATCTGCCCTCAAAGTGGGCTTACCCGCCTTATCCGGATGCGCCTATCCGTCTATAATCAGGTTGTAAGCGAATACAGAAGGGATATATAAAGGGAACTACCAATGATGAAGCGTATGCTAATAACATCTCTGAGGTTACCGATGATCTGGAACACTTCGAGGTGCTCAGGCTGTCTACACCGGACCTGCGCAATATGGTACTGTTTCCCGAGCTGATCGGCGGCAAGTATGTCCTGCTGGAGCGTCCCTTCACGGTGTACAGCCGCGGGACCGCTTCGATGCCTGGATCTCCGAGTCGCCGGACCTGAAGCATTGGGGCAACTCCAGCCTACTGCTCGCCGTCGAGCAGGTGCCGTTTGCCAATGACAAGGTTGGCCCTGCCGCACCTCCGGTCCTGACGGATAAGGGCTGGCTGACCACCTTCCATGCGGTGGATGTGGACCCGGCCAGAGGCAAGCAAGGTTGGGAGGACACCTGGAAGAAGCGCTATACCGCCGGAATTATGCTGCTGGATTCGGAGGCCCCCCGCAAGGTGATCGGCATGAGCAGGCAGCCGCTGCTGGCACCGGAGACAGACGATGAGATTGGCGGGGGCATCCGCAATCATGTGATTTTTCCGGGAGGGATGATTCTGGAGGATGACGGCGAGGTCAAGATCTATTACGGCTCTGCGGATACGGTGGAATGTCTGGCAACGGCCCATGTGGACGATCTGCTCCGGTTCTGTCTGGAGCCGGAGCATAGATAAGATTGGAAGCAGGCTGAGGGCGGAAAAGTGGGGCCATGTGCCATGATTGGAGCGGCTTGCGCGGAGATTGTGCATGAAGTGCAACAATGCTAAATCAATAGCAGCGACCGTGGGGAGATTGTGCATAAAATGCAACAATACAGCTCAGTAGTAGCGACCAACGCAGAAATCCTGCACAAGGTGCAACAAAACCGGGGCCGTATTTTAAAAGGAAACTTTGCTGATGCAAAAGGTTAGTATTACTCTGCCACTTCCGAAGCTGAACAGGAATATGCCGACTTTATGAAAAGAGTAATAGAGCATCACTGGTGAAATCATTATTCACTGATGACAGAGTATTTTCTGAAAATATGAAAGAGGTGTTTATTTATGCTAAAAAAGTTAAAATTATTAAGTTTAATTGTTTGTATGCTCGCCAGTCTTTTAGCTGTCGTTCCTTTGACAGCAAGAGCGGCGGGTACAATTGTAAGCTATCCATTACCGTCGATCTATACCACGACCAGTCAATACACGGTAACAGCAGACTCTACAAATATACCGGTAATCGACACTTCGGCGGTATTTGTAAACTATAATTATTGTAATTTCTCTTTTTCAGGTACTACTACAATCACAATAACAGCAAGCGAGACAATCAATACCTATAATATTTCTCCCAAAGCTTTGGGAATCACTGCAACAAAGAGCGGAAATACACTTACATTTACACTTTCATCACCAACATATCTTATCGTTAAAATCAATAACCTGAAAGATCTGGTTATTGCGGCAGATGCTCTTGAAACCAATGTTCCGGCTTCATCCGGTACAGGTATATACAATGTTAAAACTCAATACGGTGCCGACAGTACCGGTGCCGCTATGGCTACAACTGCAATACAAAACGCCATAAATGCGGCTAACGCAGCAGGTGGCGGTATAGTATACGTTCCAGCCGGAGTTTACAAGAGCGGAAACCTTGTTCTAAAAAGCAATGTTTCGGTTTATCTGGAGGGTGGTTCTGTTATAAGGGGTTCAGGAAACCCAAGCGATTACACTACCCATTTCCATAAGAATTCTCTGAATAAGGATGGGACATGGTTTATTTATACCGAAACCAATGCAAACAATATTAAGATATACGGGAGGGGGACTATTGACGGCAATGGCCATTATATGAGAAATACAAACAATTATTTGAACAATATTCTTGTACCCTTGCAGTGCAGCAACTTCACGGTTGACGGCATAACCATAAGAGACAGCGGTGGCTGGGCTACAATCGTTACAAGATCTAATAACGTAACATTCCAGAATACAAAGCACTTCAACAACAATGAACTTGATTATGAAAATGATGCAATAGATATTCAAGAGAGCCAGAATGTACTCATAAAGCACACTGTAGCAGTATCGGAGGATGACACATACTCATTTAAGACCTGGGATGTAGCAACTACGGATATAGCTGCAAACTGGCCGGGAAGTCCTGAAAACCAGTCAAATGTAGTTGTGGATGATGCTTTGGCCTGGAGCAGATGTGGAGCATTCAAGGTTGGAGATGGAGTTAAACAGCTTCAGGATGGCATAGTTGTTAAAAACTCTTATGTATACAGATGCTGGCGCGCTTTAGCGGTAGGTCATCTTTATGGGACTCCAGCAGCACAAAACATCATATTTGACAATATAGATGTAGAAGGCTTCTGGCCAAGATCCGGTGTTCACTCCAGATGGTTTGATCTTTCTGCAAAAACCGGTCCGATCAAAAATGTGGTCTATAATAATATTAATTTACGCGCTTTAGGTGAAGTTTCAATAATGAAGGGTTGGAGTGACACATCTACTGTCTCCGGAGTTACATTAAACAATGTTCGCGTCGGTGGAGTTGCGGCAACTACATTGGCAGAATTGAAAATAACAGATACTAACAGCTATGCTGCAGCTCCAAAATTCAACACATTGAAATTTGAAGCAGAAGGCTATAACCTTAGTTCAGGTGTTATATCCTATGAGGCAAGCACTGATGGCGGGCTGGATGTTGGTGGAGGGAGTAATGGCGACTATATAGCATTTAAAAATGTAGATTTTGGTAGTACAGCTAAAACAAGTATTGATTTGAAGGTTGCATCCGCTAATTCCGGCGGAAGAATAGAATTCCACTTGGACAGCCCTACAGGCACTATGCTGGGTTATTGGACGGCAGAAAGCACAGGCGGATGGCAGACATGGTCAGTCAAGAATATCTCGCTTAATGCCGGGACAGCTGTAGGAACCCATACGGTATATGTTACTTTTGTTAAGTCAGATTCAACCACAGTTGCAAATTTAACTTGGTTCCAGTTCAATTAGAATGGAAACGGTTTGATTTAATTGCAATAAGATGGATAAAGGGGTATATCAAATGATATGCCTCTTCATTCAGCTAAAGTTTTTTCTACGACTGACCAACTAACACAAAAAAACAGCAAGTCTCCTAAGTGAAGTGAAATAGGGACTTGCTGTTTGAGGTTTCAATTAATTCTTAAAGCTATGTATTGGAGCTGGGATTCGTCCGCCACGATTAACGAAGTTCGCGCAGTTGAAGCCGTTTACTGCTATAACTGGTGCATATCCGAGCAGGTCGCCAAATTCGACCAAAGGTCATAGCTTCCAAAGAAAGGCGTTAAACATCGTACGATTGCTTAATTTCGACGGTCTTCCTGTTTGATAGGGCGGGAACATGTCCTTTATTTGTTCCCACTGTTCATCGGTTATTTCGTACCGTCTTGGAAGCATGCTTGTTTCTCCATTCGTTTTTCTCATATCATACCAAAGAAAAGTGATATTATTGAAGCACTAACGAGGCTTTTCGGAAGTATTGGAGGTTTTTATGCGTGCATTGTCTCAGTAGTAGATATTATTGGAAAAATAATGAAGATATATCATTATATGAGACTAACAATAAACCTTTAGATAATATTAAAATCATTTCAAGACCGAAGGTGAAAGATGACTGGATCGTAGACATAATAAAAAGGAATTGTAATAAGGTTGTTCGATTTATCATTAAATGAAATATGTTCAAAACCACAATACGAGTATCCCTCATATTGTGGTTTTTCAGTAAGCGTCAAACAGCCCACACCTTGCCATCAAGTTAAGGGCTGTTGTTTTCAAATAATAAAGTCATAGACTGAATATTAGTTGTAGACTGTGATAATATAGATTTAGACTCTGACCGCTCAAAGTGTGCGTTTATGCAATTCATTGCTGAATATATGCTTTCAGTCTGCAACTTTTTTATCTTCGAACAACAACTAGCAAGAGGCTCTCTTTCAGCTATGGACCGATTAGATTAGTCGGGCCGCCACCGGGGAGTCTCTCACGCTCAAGGGCTACGCTAGAAGGTAGGACACGCGTTCCAGTATGCCGGATGGTCAGAGCTTCAGTCTCCCCATGAACGGCATGATAGTCTTGATCATATCCATGCCCAAAGCCCTTCAGATCTTTAAACCCGCCGGGGCCGCGAAGCAGCCCGCCGGTCGTCACGCCCGTAATCTTGCTCACGCTTGCGGCCGAAGACGCCGTTCCGAGCCAGCGAAATCTTGTCTTAATCTAAGCCGGATGGGGACAGATTTGTGCGGAAAAACTCCGCAAGCTTCGAAACCGCAGGCGTTACGTACTCGTCTTTGTCGTAAAGATCGACATGGGTGGCACCATCTATCCAGAACAGTTCCTTGGGCTCTTGCGCGTTCGCAATGGCTTCGGTCGTCATCCACGATGTGACCGCTTGAGTTCCGGCGATCATGAGGAGCGGACGCGGGGTGATCTGGTCAATGAACCGGAATGCTTCGAAACTGGCGATACGGTCTACACTGTTCCAGGTAAAGAGCTTAGCAGAGCGAGGATGCTGTGCGCGGTCGGTGCAGTAGTATTCCCAACCCTCGAAGGCGTGCTGATCGCCCATTGCGCGCACTTGGTCTTCGGTCTCAGGAAAGATCGGAAACATACCAACTCCTTCCCCCCGGGCTTCCGAGTTGCGTGCTGCCGCCGCAGCGTCAAGCATGCTCTTGAAGACGGCAGGGTCCTGCTTGCCATTACTGCCGTTACGGAATTGACGATTGATGTCGACCGCGCTGACAGTGGCAACGGCCTTAATTCGGTGGTCAGAAACAGTGGCGGGAATTACGTAACCGCCTGAGGCACAGATACCAAGCGCGCCAATGAGGTCCGGGTCGACTGCCTTGTGTGTGCTCAGGAACGAGACGGCGGCCTTGAAATCCTCCACTCGATGGGCGGGGTCCTCCAAACCCCTTGGCTCCCCTCCGCTTTCTCCTTGAAAAGCCGCGTCAAAGGTAAGTGTGACAAGGCCTTGCTCGGCAAGACGTTTCGCGTAGAGTCCAGCACTCTGCTCCTTTACGCCGGTGCCGGGATGGCCGACGACGATCGCAGGGCGCGGGCCGCCAACCTCTCCTTTGGGGATGTATAGATGGCCGGCGATCTTCACGCCGGCACTATCGAAGGTGACGTCCATTTTCATGTAATTTTGCATGTATAATTCCTCCATATTTTTATATTGTTTGATCTTTTCAATACGATTCTTGCACATAGGCAGGAACAGCGCATTATCCTTCAGCGTGATCCTCGTAGTGATGTACGATTGATGGTAAACCTTATTATTATCGCAGCATCAACCTCCTTTTCATAAATAAACAATCATTCAGTAATAGATCTTGATGTATTTGTGGACATGTATATAATTTTATTCGTGTATAGAAAACCTGCAATTGTTAGTTCAGGGCAATTTGTTAATTAGTGAACAAAGGTTGGATTATTGTTTATTATTTCTTGAAAGACTGGTGATTTCATGTCTAAAGTGGATCGAAGAATAGGTAAAACGCAAGAAGCAATTAAGAACGCGGTTATTGAGTTGATGTCTGAAAAGAATTTCGACGACATTACGATTCAAGACATATCCGACAGGGCCAATGTGAGTCGGGGGACCATTTACCTTCATTACTTAGTTTGCTCGATAAGCTTGTCGAGTCACATATCAATGAGCTCCGGGAAATTTGCATAACGGGAGCAGATCTGGACTATTTTAGCGGCTCACCGCTATGGACCGAATATTTCGAACGGAATTATTCTTTCTTTTCGTTGATGCTAGCGAGTAAAGGAGCTCCTTATTTCCGCACCCGGTTCCTTGACTTTCTTATCGAACAATTTAAGCAAGAGGTGGACATCGCCAAGGGGAAAAACCAAGGATTAAAAGATGAGGTAATCGTGAGGTTTGTAGCATCCGCATTCGTCGGGGTAGTGGAATGGTGGTTTATGAATGACAAGCCGATCCCGCATCATGTCTTGGCTGAACAACTGGGGGTATTGTTTGATAGGAATTTGTAAGGGATCATACTACATCAAGTGGCTTTAGCGCGCGTAGAAGTGATAGAATCCAAATCAAATCCAATGGCCGTTCCACCAATCGTGCACATCAAAAGGTACCAGCAACCCGTTTGCGATCGCCAAGTTGAATTCCTGTTAAAGGATAAGAACTTACATTGATTGCCGCGATCAGAATTGGCACTAAGCTAATGGCAACATATTCAGATGTATAATAATCGAGATAGTGTTCAAATGGATTTTGGAGGGAAATGGTTGATATTTTTCCCTACTACACGAAAATTCAAAGGTGCAGAAATACACAACCCACCTCAGATTCCAGGATTCTACGAACACTTAACCGGGCACGTTATTTTAACGGTCTGGACGGACTGCGTTACTATTCCAAAATGGGCTGGGAGTACGCCTACGAGGAATTGCGCGACTGCCTCTTGTTCCTGCCCTCCTGAAATTACGGGATATTGAAACCAGCGAAGAACGGGGAGCGTATATATCTCAGCCGTACAGTCATAGGATTACATAGTAAAATGGAAGCAGCAGCTTTTATCGCGAAGATAGCTCTGTTGTCAGGCTTCATACAACACTAAGCACAGGCTTCCGAAGCTAGTTTGGTACGGGGCGATTTTAGGAAGCTGATGCTCACAAAACTTTTTAGGAGGAATAACAATGAGTGCTCATGAGATTGATTACGTGATTATGGGTGAGGAAATACAGTGTGTCGAGGTTCAGCTTGATCCAGGCGAAAGTGTGATTGCCGAAGCTGGCAGCTTCATGATGATGGACCCGGAGATTTCGATGGAGACGATCTTTGGGGACGGCACCGGATCACGCGGGGGTGGGCTGATGGGCAAGCTGATGGGCGCAGGCAAACGCCTGCTGACCGGTGAGAGCTTGTTCATGACCGTCTTCACGCACAGCGGAGCCTATGGCCGTAAAAGTGTAACCTTTGCCGCTCCGTATCCGGGTAAAATCATTCCCTTGGATCTTCAGCAGCACGGCGGGAAAATCATCTGCCAGAAGGATTCTTTTCTCTGCGCAGCCAAAGGCGTTTCGATCGGAATTGAATTCCAGCGCAAGCTGGGCGTGGGCTTCTTCGGCGGTGAAGGCTTTATCATGCAAAAGCTGGAAGGAGACGGCCTTTCCTTCGTCCACTCCGGCGGCTATGTCATGGAGCGTACGCTGCAGCCTGGTGAGACGATTAAGCTCGATACCGGCTGTCTCGTTGCGATGACTTCCTCGGTAGATTACAACATTGAGTTTGTAAAAGGCGTAAAAACCGCGCTGTTCGGCGGTGAAGGCCTGTTCTTCGCCACCTTGCGCGGGCCGGGCAAGGTATGGGTGCAGTCGCTGCCGTTCAGCCGGATGGCGGACCGCATTCTGTCGGCTGCGGGCAACTCCGGCCGCAAGGAAGAAGGCAGCATCCTCGGCGGCCTGGGCAATCTGCTGGACGGCAGATAAATGCTTTGCGGCGGGTGCAGCATCCGGCGCGCGCGGACAGCACTGTGCAGCGTTCGTCAAGTTGACGAAGCTGTTGCTCACATCCTCTTCTAAGCTCCTGCGGGACCGAATAAAGACTATTGAAATGAAACAGCCGCCACACCGGAGCAATCCGGAAGGGCGGCTGTTTTTCGTATTTTAGGAAATTATGATTTCTTTCACCTGTGAGATCAGTTGGATTTGATAGCCTTTTTCCAATTAGCCCTGAGTAAGAAGTGGGCGAACAACCTTTAGTTGGAAAAAGGGAACTTATTTCCTCTTCAAACCAACATATGAGAGATTTAAGTGGAAAAAGGGAACTTAATTGGGCAATATTACTCCTTCAGGAGCGAAATGAGCTGAATTAGTGATCCTTTTTCCAACTTAGGCTGCGGAGAGCAGTGTGCTGGGGCAAATTAGTGATCCTTTTTCCACTTGGAATTGCTGCAAGACTCATGAAGGGTGAAGACGGTGTAGCCTTCTTGTTCCTGCATCTGCAACTGCATCTGCAGAGCTGCTAATTTCGGACTGCCGAGAGCAGCAGGAACATGGGGCGGCGCAGCTCCTCATGCCAGGCGGTGTTCTGCTCCAGCATCTCCGGGGTCGGCTGAAGCTCGGATAGCTTCGTTACTGTGAAGCCGGAGGTAATCAGCGTATTGAGATAGGTCGCTATATTGCGGTGATATTTAATCACATCATCCTCAAGGAATCTGGCTTTGCGCGGGCCTTCATCATGATAACGGTCCAGCGGCCAATGGAGTTTCTCGCCATCCGGTCCGTAGTGCCAGTCCTGCGCGGCGAGCGCAGTGTAGATGGGATGCTCCACGGAGAGCACAAAGCTCCCGCCCGGCTGCAGACAATGCTGTACCTCGCGGCAGAGAAGATCGAACCGCTCGACATAGTGGATGGCGAGTGAGCTGATCACCACATCGAATTCGCCCGCAGCGAACTGGATGTCCTCAATCGCGCCCCTGCGGTATTCGATCCCGGGATCATCTGTCATCGCCCTGGCCCGCTCCAGCATGTTTTCGGACAGGTCGATGCCTACCACAGACTCCGCATGCTGCCCGCGGGCATACCGGCAATGCCAGCCGAAGCCGCAGCCGAGATCCAATACTCTTTTACCGTGTAGGTCGGGAAGCAGGGTGCGGAACGTGTTCCATTCTCCGGCAGCCTCCAGTCCCCCGGTGGAGCGGGGCATCGCGCTGTATTTGGCAAAAAAGCCTGCATCATCGTATTTGTTTTGTTTCACCTTATAGCACCTCCTGGCGTGAAATGTGTTATTGTAAGGAATTCAGGATATTCGTAGAAAAATAAGGAATCTGTTGCAGAAAGTGCAATCATGCCAAAAAGTTTTATTGTGAAACTAGCTCGGACCCCGCAGATTTCCAGTGTTCGTATATTTATTATGCCGGAAATTATACCACCTATTTGACTACTATGCAGGGACTGTATATATTATGGGGCAAACCCCTTAACGGGCTTATGAATTAAACGGAGGCCTGATATGTTCAAAATTTTCATTATTGAAGACGACCGTGGACTGGTAATGCTGCTCCAGGATTATTTACATAAATTCGGGTATGAGACGCAGGCGGTTCACGATTTTGAAGCGGTGCGGGCGGAGTTTGAGCAGTTTGCTCCCCATCTGGTGCTGCTGGATGTGAATCTGCCGAAATTCGACGGTTACTACTGGTGCCGCCAAATCCGCGGTCTCTCCACCTGCCCGATCTTGTTCATCTCTGCCCGTGAGGGCAAAATGGATCAGGTGATGGCGCTGGAAAACGGAGCCGATGATTACATCACGAAGCCGTTCGATTATGAGATTGCCCTCGCCAAAATCAAAAGCCATCTCCGCCGGGCCTACGGCTCCTATGCCGGAGGAGGTACGGAGCGCAGCCTGACCGTGGCAGGATTGATGCTGGATGTAGAACGTCTGGTTCTGTCCCGGGGCAATGCCAAAATTGATCTCAGCCACACCGAAGCCAAAATTCTCGATGAGCTGATGCAAAAAGCAGGCACTGTCGTCACCCGCGACCGGCTGCTGGAGAAAATTTGGGACGACCAGGCCTTTGTCGATGACAATACCCTGAATGTGTACGTGACCCGTGTCCGCAAAAAGCTGTTGGCACTGGATATCGCGGATGGGCTGCAGACCGTCCGGGGGCAAGGCTACAGGCTGTGCGAAAGCTGGGAGGAGGCGTAATATGAAGCTGTTTTTGCGTGAGCAGACCCCGCTGATTGTTATCTATCTGGCCCAGCTCCTGATGATCACCCTGGTCTACCGTCTGGACGGGGGCAGCGGAATGAACGTAAGCCTGTATGCAGGCCTGCTTAGCACCTGTCTGCTGCTGGCTTATCTGGCGTACCGCTATTTCTCCAACCGTTCCTTCTACGAACGCCTGCTGAATCTGCCTGCTTCGCTGGATGATTCCGGCGGACCATCCCAGAGCTCTCCGCTGGCGGAGAGCCTGCGCGGCTTGCTGGCCCACCAGTTCCGCCTGTACCAGAATGATCTGCACAGCTACCGCCACAAGCTGGAAGAGCATATTCACTTCATTAACCAGTGGGTGCATGGAATGAAGACGCCGCTGTCGGTGATCCACCTCATTATCCAGGATAAGGACGGTCCTCCTTTTACGGCCATCGGGGACGAGCTGGATCGGCTCAAAAAAGGGCTCGATACCGTGCTCTACACAGCCCGCCTGGACACCTTTGAGCATGATTTTTATGTGGAGCGGCTGGAGCTTTCAGCCATTGTGCGGGGCGTGACCTCGGAGCAGAAACGGCTGTTTATCCGCAAACGCGTATTCCCGGCCATTTCAGTACAGAGCGGAATCTTCATTACCTCGGACGAGAAATGGCTGTCTTTTGTGCTGACCCAGCTCATTACCAATGCGCTGCGGTATACGGTGGAGGAGGGACGGTTTGTGCATTTCCACGGATACGCCGGGGAGCAGGGCAGACCTGTGCTGGAGGTGCGTGATGAGGGAGTAGGCATTCCGCCGGGCGATGTGCCGCGTGTGTTCGATGCATATTTTACGGGCGTCAACGGGCGCAGCTTCCAGGAATCTACAGGAATGGGACTCTATCTTGTGAAGCAGATCTGCGGCAAGCTCGGGCATAAGGTGGAAATATCCTCGGAGGTGGGGAAGGGGACGGCGGTGCGGATTATTTTTTGAAACGGAGGATCAGCACGATAACCGTGGATACCACACACAAAGACAATGTATTCGTAATCAAAAAGGCCAACCCCACTCCAGTCAACGTCAGGTTAACTGCGTAGGCTTCCATAAGGGCAATTCCGAGCAGCATCAGCAGATAGGATTTCAGACTTAGATCGGCAACGGACTTTGTTTGTAAAATTTGGGCAATTTGCGGAATCCAGCCCAATGACAGAATAATACCGCCTAACAGCTGCATCACTGAAAATAACATGCACACACCCCGCGTTCTTTTCTACTGTTGTATGCATAGCAGCCTGTCTGAGGTTCACGGGAGCCCAGCGGGACAATAAAAAACCTGCCGTCTCAAATATGAGACAGCAGGTTTTGGGGTACGCCCAGCTTGGACGTTATTGCTGCTGGAGCAGCTGCTCCAGCAGCTTCTTAACCTCCGCAGAGGGAAAAGCTTCATGAAGCACCTCGTTCACCGTCACTTGCGCGCGGTCTACCTTCTCCTGGCCGAGAGGGGTCAGAGAGGTATAGATACTTCTGCGGTCGTCGTCGCAGACCGTTCTTTGCAGCGCGCCGCAGCCCTTGGCTTCAAAGCGGCTGACCAGTCTGGAGACAGCACTCTGGCTTAGTCCGACCATAGACTCCAGCTGCTGCAGGCGCAGCTTCTTCTCCGGGGCCTCGGACAGGAAGAGCATCAGATAGAATTCGTTCAGCGACCATCCAAAGTTCTCCTGCAATTTCGCTTCGAGTGCACCCGCAACCTTCATTTGTATATGAGTTAAGCTTAACCAACTGGTGATCAGCCCACCCTCAAGGGAATTTTTCATCCAAACCATTCCTCCCCGGATGTATGCCAATGATGACTAATAAATTTTTGTCTATTATAACACTCCGGGCCGCGTTTTGTATAAGAAACGGCATTAGATCTTCACTTTACTGGCGTATGTCTTATCTTCGGAAGCGGGGGAAACCAAGCTCGTATTGCTTCGGCAGACCGGCGTCCTTGCCCAGCTGCACACCGGCTTCCAGGGTCCAGTACGGATTTCTCAGCATGCCCCGTCCCACAGCGACCAGATCCGCCTCTTCGTTGCCGATAACGGCATTAGCCAGCACTGCCTCATCCAATCGTCCGACGGCAATCACCGGAACATTCAGCTCCTGCTTGAACACACGGGCCAGCGGAACCTGATAGGCAGCATGTGTTCCCGGTTTGCCTTCCGCAGCAATGGCACCTTCGCCGCCGGCACTAACATGAAAAATATCCGCCCCGGCTTCCTTATAGACTTTGCCGATCTCGACACTCTCGCGGATACCATAGCCGCCTTCCACATATTCCTGTGCGGAAATCCGCATAATCAAAGGCATGCCCCCGGGCATTACTTCTTTGGCTGCCTGAATGACTTCTCGGCCGAACAACGTCAGTTCCTGTCCGTATTCATCTGTCCGCTTATTGGTGAGCGGCGAATGGAACTGGTGGATCAGGTAGCCGTGTGCGCCGTGAAGCTCAATTACATCGAAGCCTGCCTGAACGGCCCGCTTAACACCTGCCTGGAATTTCTGAACCATAGCCTTTACTTCATCAGTGGTCAGCTCATGGGGAGTTTTGGACTCGGCATTAAAAGGAATCGCGGAGGGAGCGACCGGCAGCCCGGCATCCTCGGCTTTGCGTCCGGCATGGGCAATCTGAATACCTACCTTGGCGCCGTAAGCGTGGCACGCTTCAACGATTCTCGCCAGTGCTGGAATTTGTTCATCTGACCAGAGCCCAAGGTCATAATCGGTAATCCGGCCATCCGGATCGACATCGGTCATTTCAATGATAATAAGTCCGGCACCGCCGACAGCCCGGCTAACATAATGATTGTAGTGCCAGTCTGTGGCAATACCATCCTTATTGGTAACAGAATATTGGCACATGGGCGGCATAACCACACGGTTTTTCAGCTTCAAATCCTGCAGCTCATAAGGGGTGAATAAGTCCTTCATTCCAATCTCTCCTCACAAAATATTTAATGCATGCTCATGCATACAAATATAATTACTTTGCTGATGAATGTCAACTGTCGTTGCCGGCTTACAATACTGTAAGGTGGTTGTAAGTTTCAGAAATAGCAGCTGCTGTTTACAGTTTGTATAATGAAGGCAATCCAGGCGAACGAAGGAGCGGAAGCACTTGCCCATATTAGATGTCCACAATTTATCCAAAATATATGAAGGCATGGTGTCGATTCACGCCCTGAACCATATCCGCTTTGCTGTGGAAAAGGGGGAGTTCGTAGGCATCATGGGACCATCGGGCAGCGGCAAAACCACACTGCTCAACGTAATCGCCACCATCGACGAACCGACCTCAGGTGAAGTTATGATCAACGGCCTGGACCCGAAGACTCTAGGACGCAAGGACAAGGCGCTGTTCCGCCGCAAAGAGCTGGGGTTTGTCTTCCAGCATTTCAACCTGCTCGATACGCTAACGGTGGAAGAGAATGTGGTGCTGCCGCTGACGCTTGCCGGATTCTCTGTGAAGGAAATGGAGACCCGCCTTGAGGAGGTAGCCGAAAGACTGGGCATCGGTGCTCTTTTGCGTAAGCGGACCTATGAAATCTCCGGCGGACAGATGCAGCGGGTGGCTATCGCCCGGGCCATGATCCACCGGCCCTCACTGATTCTGGCCGATGAGCCGACAGGAAGCCTGGACTCCAAAGCCGCTAGCGAGGTCATGAACCTGCTGGCCGAGGTGAATGAGGCGGAAGGGGCCACGGTGCTTATGGTTACACACGACCCGGTAGCCGCCAGCTTTTGTCACCGGGTTATTTTTATCAAAGACGGGCGTTTCCACAGTGAGATGTACCGGGGCAGCAGCAGAGCAGCGTTCTTCCAGAACATCATCGACATGCTGTCGCTGCTGGGAGGAGCAGGCCATGAACTTCCGGCAGTTCGCTTATAGGAATGTAGCACGGAACAAGCGGAAATATGCCGCCTATTTCGTCAGCAGCGCGTTCTCGGTGATGGTCTTTTTTCTGTGTGCTCTGTTTATCTTTCATCCGGCAATCTCACACGACATGATCCTGGGAGCGGCGGCAGATACGATGATGGCGGCTGAGGGAATTATCTATGTTTTTTGTTCACTGTTCGTATTCGTGTCGGTGGGTTCCTTCCTGCAATCACGCAAGCTGGAGTTCGGGATTCTGCTGATGCACGGCATGACCAAGCGGCAGCTGAACCTGATGGTTTTTCTGGAAAATATGATGATCGGCAGCTCCGCCATCCTCACCGGCACGCTGCTGGGGCTGCTGCTGGGTAAGCTGTTCCTGATGATCGGGTCCGGCTTTCTGGGCATCGAACCGCTGGAATTCCACCTGTCCTGGCAGACACCGGTGCTGACGATCTGCAGTTTTGTCCTGCTGTTCATGCTGATCTCGCTGTCCACCTTTGCCTTCATCGGGAAGGAAGCACCGCGCGGCCTGTTCCAGAGCGGGGGCAGAGGGGAGGCAGAGCCCAAGGTATCGGGCGGGCTTGCGCTGTTATCGGGTCTTCTGCTGCTGGCCGGTTATGCTCTGGCGGCTGCAACAACAGCCACAACTGTAGAGCTCATGATGTTTCCTGTTGTGCTGATTACGGTTTGCGGCACTTATCTTTTTTATACACAGCTCAGCCTCTATCTCGTGGGACTGCTGCGGAAGCTCCGCCGCTTCTATTGGAAGCACACTCATATCCTAACCTTCTCGGGGCTGTCGTACCGCTGGAAGGATAATGGCCGGATGTTTTTTATGGTCACTATTGTATCGGCGGTCTCCTTCACCTCAGTGGGGGTCTTCGCTTCGATCCACACGCTGTCGCGGGAGCTGAAGCTGGATTATCCGGCGGCTGTGGGCTATGTGGCCAAGGGAGGCGAGCGCACTTCAACGGAAGAGCAGGACCTGCAGGGAATTACCAGAGAGCTGGAGCGGCTGGGCTTGCCCTACAAAACCCTGCGGATTCCGCTTAAAGTAGCGGCGGTCGTCTCTCAGACCGGTCCTGACCACACGAAGCAGCTCCCGCTGATGTCTTACAGCAATTATAAGCTTGCCCTGCAGCATGCAGGGTTCAGCTCGGATGAGCCGCCTCTTCAAGGCAACGAAGGGCTTGTAATGATTGGTTCCCAGCGCGACCGCAGTCTGACCGCTGAGCGGTTCAAAGCGACCTATACGCTGAAGCAAGGAATCAAGATTCAGGAGATTGGATATACGCAGCATGTGCCCATTGCCGAATATCTGCTCCCGGAGCTGGATGGCAGAGGCGGCGGGGATTTCAGCGGGCTGGTGGTCAGCGACAGCCTGTACAACGGGATTGTCCCGGTGCAGCAGGACTGGTATACCGGATTCTATGTGGAGGATTTTCCCCGGACGGTGGGAGTAGCCTCTGAGCTCGCCGCCACAGGAAAAGTGCCATATGAAGAGAAATCCGCTTATGCTGTCGTCATCAGCGGTACCCTGTTCGATATTCAGCGCACGCTGTACAGCACGATGCTGTTCGCTTCGCTGCTGGTCGGGACGGTCTTCTTCATCGCTGCGGGCAGCTTCCTCTACTTCCGTCTTTACATGGATCTGGATCATGAGCGCCTGCAGTATTCAACCCTGTCCAAAATGGGCCTGACCGACCAGGAGCTGGACCGGATTGTCACGCTGCAGCTGGCGCTTATGTTTTTTGTTCCGGTACTGCTGGCGGTGCTGCATAGCCTGTTTGCTTTTATTGCGCTGCAGCGGCTGTTCTATCTATCCATTGCTGCCGAGACCGGGGCTGTGCTGACCGGTTATCTGGCTGCCCAGACTCTGTACTTCTTCTTCATCCGCAGCCGCTATTTGCGCAACCTCAAGAAAAATCTTATCTAGACGGAGGGACACGAATGAAAACATGGATTACAGATATTATGGAGCAGTTCGGATATGCCGGAATTTTTCTGATGCTGGCGCTGGAAAATATTTTTCCGCCCATTCCCTCAGAGGTCATCCTGCCGTTTGGCGGATTTATGACCACCACTTCCAGACTCACGATTCCCGGCGTGCTGATCGCCTCAACGGCAGGCTCGCTGCTTGGAGCGGTGATTCTGTACTGGATCGGCCGTCTGCTGGATGTCAGCAGAATGGAGCGGATCGTGGACCGCTATGGCAAATGGATCCGCATCAAAAAAAGCGATATCCGCAAGGCGGATGCCTGGTTTGACAAATACGGCTACTGGACGGTGCTGTTCTGCCGGATGGTGCCGCTGGTGCGCAGCCTGATCTCGATTCCGGCCGGGATGTCGGGAATGAAGTTCGGATTGTTCATGCTGTTCACAACGATCGGCACGCTGGGCTGGAATACACTGCTGATCCTGCTGGGGGCTGCACTCGGCGAGTCGTGGGAGGACATTGGAGGCTATATTGAAACCTATTCCAGTGTTGTATATGTCCTGCTGGCCGGAGGAATTCTCGTGCTGGGTCTGCTGTATTTGCGCAAACGACATACCGCAGGCAAAGCCCGCGGCTAGCAAGCACTTGTACGAAGGAAATTCAGGAAGTAACGCTCACAAAACTTAAGTAAATGCTTCCGGAGAGAGTTTTGTACGAAGAAAATTCAGGAAGTAACGCTCACAAAACTTTTAGGAGGAGAATTCATGGAGCTGCTGACTATTATTAAAGCTATCATTCTCGGAATTGTAGAAGGTTTGACCGAATTTGCTCCGGTATCCTCCACGGGCCATATGATTATTGTCGATGATATGTGGCTGAAATCGATGGAATTTCTCGGAAAATACACGGCTAACACCTTCAAGGTTGTGATCCAGTTGGGTTCAATCCTGGCCGTGGTGGTGATCTTCCGCAACCGGTTCATTGATCTGCTGGGCCTCAAGCGCTTCAGCCGCAAGGAGCTGACAGCAGTGCCGGAAGGCCAGCCTGCCGTTGAAACTGCGGGACGGCTGAAGCTGGCGCAGGTCATTGTAGGTCTCATTCCTGCCGGAGTGCTAGGATTTCTGTTCGAGGATTATATTGATGAGCATTTATTCTCAACGTCTACGGTGCTGATCGGCCTGGTCGTTGGAGCTATTCTGATGATCTGTGCGGACCTGTTCGCCCCCAAAAAGATCAAAACGGAGAGTGTTGACCAGATTACATATAGACAGGCGCTATCGGTCGGTCTGATCCAGTGTGTCTCGCTCTGGCCGGGGTTCTCACGGTCCGGATCAACGATCTCCGGCGGCGTTCTGCTGGGCATGAGCCACCGCGCCGCCGCCGATTTTACCTTTATTATGGCGGTGCCGATTATGGCGGGAGCCAGTCTGATATCGCTGGTGAAGAACTGGCAGTATTTCACGCTGGATGCCTTGCCGTTCTTCATTGCCGGGTTCATCAGCGCCTTTCTGTTCGCGCTGCTGTCCATGCGTTTCTTCCTGAAGCTGATCAACCGGATCAAGCTGATGCCGTTCGCCATCTACCGGATTATTCTTGCTGTGGTGGTTTACCTCGTATGGTTCTAGAATAGAAAAGAATGAATCAGGCGGTGCCTTCATTTGAGGGTGCCGCTTTTTTTGACGTGGGTTTCGATCCCGTTTCAAGCGCTAAATCCTGCCTCTGGCTGTTTTGCTATAGCGAATGTGTATAGCCGGATTCGCCGGAATCTGTTGCGGATAGCAAAAGGGGTACAGTATGATGGCATCAGATTAAGGGATGAAGCACAGCAAAGCGAATATGGGAGACAGGTGCCGGCCGGAGTGATTACAGCTCCCGGCAGGCTTAATGGGGAAGTTCGGGTCAGAACCGACGCGGTCCCGCCACTGTAACGGAAGAGTTCTCAGCAGCTTATGTCACTGGCAGATTCTCCTGCCGGGAAGACTTGCTGAAGGATGATGACTCCGCTAGCCAGGAGACCTGCCTGTTTCAACAGCACTGCAGTACCTACGGAAGATAGGGAGGTGTTAAGACGTTATTCCATTGGCCGGCAATCCATGGGCGTCTTTCCCTGCAGTTTGTTTTGGGAAAGGCGTCTTTTTATTAGAAACAATAAACAAAAGTTGATAGATGAGGAGCAGATCAAATGACAAATAACACTACAACCAAGATCACAACAAGCAATCTCGGGTACCCGAGAATCGGCAAGAACCGCGAGTGGAAAAAAACGCTGGAGGCCTTCTGGTCCGAAAAAATCAATGAGCAGGAATTCCGTGCCGAAATGGCGGATATCCAGCTTCAGCATCTGCAGACGCAGCAAAAGGCCGGCATTGACCTGATCCCGGTGAATGACTTCACCTTTTACGACCATATGCTGGACACCGCTGTAATGTTCGGCATTATTCCTTCGCGTTATGAATATGACGACGGGGCCGTGCCGCTCGACCTGTATTTCGCCATGGCCCGCGGCAATGCGGCTGCTCCGGCCTGCGAAATGACGAAATGGTTCAATACCAATTACCATTTTATCGTGCCGGAAATCGGCAGCCTTACACCGCGGCTTACGGAGAATAAGCCGCTGGCGGCCTACCGCTTCGCCAAAACGCAGGCAGGCATTGAGGGCAAACCGGTTATAGCCGGACTTTATACCTTCCTTAAACTGTCCAAAGGATTCCCGGCAGCGGAAATCGGGGAAGTTGCCGCACGGTTCCTGCCGGTATATGTTCAACTGCTCCAGGAACTGCAGCAGGAGGGTGTTGCCTGGGTGCAGATCGACGAACCGGCGGTTGTTACCGGGCTGACCGCAGAAGATATTGCGCTGCTGAAGACCATTTATGGTGAGATCTCCGCTGCGGTACCGGAGCTGAAGTTAATCCTGCAGACGTATTTTGAAGCGGCTGAACCGCTGGAAGCCTTGCTGGCGCTGCCGGTGCAGGCCATTGGCCTCGACTTCGTCCATGATGGCGGTGCCAATCTGGAAGCGATTGAACGCCTTGGCTGGCCGGAAGATAAATGGCTGGGTGCGGGTATTATCGACGGGCGCAGCATCTGGCGCGCCGACCCTGATGCCAAGCTTGGGCTGATCCAAAAGCTGGCCGCCCATGTACCGCTGGACCGGCTGATTCTGCAGCCATCCTCCAGCCTGCTGCATGTGCCGGTAACGGTGCAGAGTGAAAGCAAGCTGAAGCCTGCCGTGAAGCGGGCGCTGGCCTTCGCCGATGAGAAGCTGGCAGAGCTTCAGCTGATCGCCGCAGCCGCCGGCGGAGGGAACGGAACCGCTGCGGCCCGGCTTGCGGAGAGCCGTGAAGCGCTGGCCGCCTTCCGTGCCCTGCCGGAACGCGGGCGCCAGGATGTGGCGGAGCAGGTCCGCCGGCTGGACGCTCTTCCGGACAGCCGCAGCCTGCCATTTGCAGAGCGCGTGAAGCTGCAGCAAGCGAAGTGGCGGCTGCCTCTGCTGCCAACAACAACCATCGGCAGCTTTCCGCAGACAGCGGAGGTCCGGCAGGCGCGTCTCAAATGGCGCAAAGGCGTATGGAATGAAGAGCGCTATGACGGGTTTGTCCGCCGCCAAATCGCCGAAGCGATTACGCTTCAGGAGGAGATTGGCCTGGATGTGCTGGTGCATGGAGAGTTCGAGCGGACGGATATGGTCGAGTTCTTCGGCGAGAAGCTGAGCGGCTATCTGTTCACCCAGAACGGCTGGGTGCAGTCCTACGGCTCCCGCTGCGTGAAGCCTCCGGTGATCTATGCGGATGTCGCTTTTATTCAGCCCATGACTGTCAAGGAAAGTGTCTATGCCCAGTCGCTGACCAAGCTGCCGGTAAAAGGCATGCTAACCGGACCGGTAACTATCCTGAACTGGTCATTTGTCCGTGATGACCTCAGCCGTGAAGAGGTAGCCAAGCAAATTGCCCTTGCCCTCCGCTATGAGGTGCAGGCGCTGGAGGATGCCGGCATCGAGATGATTCAGGTGGATGAGCCGGCGATCCGCGAAGGACTGCCGCTGAAGGCGGAGGACCATGAGCATTATCTGAATTGGGCAGTGCGCTCCTTCCGGGTAGCCACTAACCATGTGAAGGACACCACACAGGTGCATACCCATATGTGCTACAGCGAATTTAATGACATGATCGGGGCGATCTCGGCCATGGATGCCGATGTTATCTCTATTGAAACTTCGCGCAGCCATGGGGAGCTGATTGCCGCTTTTGAAGATTATGACTATGATAAGGGAATTGGGCTGGGCGTCTATGATATTCATAGCCCCCGTGTTCCCGAAGTGGAAGAGATGGCTCAGAATATTGAGCGCGCCCTGCGTGTGCTGGATGCCGGACAATTCTGGATTAATCCGGACTGCGGGCTGAAGACACGGGGCTGGGAGGAGACAGAAGCGGCGCTGCGCAACATGGTGCTGGCAGCGGCAAATGTGCGGAAGAAAAACGCTTGATAATCATTCTCAATCTTGCTAGAATGGGAATAAGAAAGAAGGGACCGCAGAGGGTCCCTTCTAACCTTGACTTTATTTTCTTTCAAAGGTTTTGCAGTCTGTTTCCTCAGCTTGTGAAGGCTGTTTCGAGCTGTGGTAAGCAACGAAGATGGATTCGGCATTGCATTTGTCTTCCTCCGCCCAGTAGGTGCAGGAATTCACTGCGCATTTTACGTCTTTTGCCATGAGGGTTTCACCTCCCCTTGTCGTGGAATGGCAGCCGTCCGAACTGAAGCATGATCTGATCGGCAAGGTGGAGCTTGTCCGAACAGAACCTAACCCTTATTCCTTGCGGATATAGGGTTATTGGTGTTTTGCGTCTTCATAGACATTTTTATTTTAACAAATATTGCAAGCGCTCGCAAACAGGAAAAATAGAGACTGCCGAATTGGAAAATTTACCGCTTTTCTGCAACCTTCCAGCTTTTGGAACGTCAAAGATATAACGCGAAAAAGCCTAGAGATAAAAAGCTTACCGCGGCAATAATCTGCACAAAAGAAGCGGAGTTTCCACTACACTTTTGGAGGAATGAGCATGCAAAAAAGGGGTCTGCATTATCTGTATTATCTATTGGGGTTATTGATGTTTGCTGTGGTTGTGGCGGGATGCGGGGCTGGGAGCAACAATGATTCTGCAAGTGACTCGGCTATGGGCGCAAACACTTCCAGCATGAAGGAAAACGCAGACGGCGGTTCGGCCCAGAGCACTTCAGCAGATGCTGCGGCGGTGCAGGATAAGACGACTGAAGCTGAAGCACCTGCCGCTGAAGGAACCAAGTCTGGCGGCGGAAGCCCGGCGGTTAACGGCACGGACGCAGCGCAGACGGCTGAAGGGCCGGCTGGATTTACCGGCAGCGATGTAGTGGCAGGACTGAATAAAAAGCTGATCTATCACGCCAACCTCACGATGGAAGTGAAGGATTATGCTGCGGCGCAGACAGAGGTCCGGAATATGGTGACCCTTGCCAACGGCTACATTATTGAATTTTCGGAGAGCACATCCGAATATGAGCAAGGCGGAACCTTTATCCTTAAGGTGCCGGCGTCCGGATTCTCTTCCTTTCTGGGCAGCTTGGAAAAAATCAAAAACGAGAAGCTTCAGCGCAGTATTCAGGGTCAGGACGTTTCGGAAGAGTATGTGGATCTGGAGTCGCGCCTCAAAGCCAAGCAGCTGATGGAGAGCCAATACATCGAATTTATGAAAAAAGCAACCAAGTCCGCCGACCTAGTAGCGTTTGCGAACCAGCTTGGGGCCATCCAGGAAGAGATTGAAACGATCAAGGGCAGAATGCGTTATATTGACCAGAATGTATCCTTTTCAACGGTTGAGCTTCGCCTGTACCAGACCGAGGAAAGTCTGGACATTGTTAAGACCAAGGAACAAGGTCCGCTGCTGAGCCGGGCTTCGGATGCGCTTCAGAGCAGTATGCATGCCCTGTCCGTAATGTTTCAGTGGCTCTTCATATTCCTGGCAGGCGCATTCCCGGTATTGATTATAGCTGCCATCGTGGTTGCGGTTGTGTTCTGGTTCCGCAGGAATACCAAGCCGAGGGACACAAAAAGGATAGAGCGTATCGGTGCAGATAACCGTGAGCAGAATCGCGGGCTGGCTCAAGAGACTGCCGAAGAGCCGGTTATCAGTGACACGGCAGAAGAAGAAGCGAGCAAAAAGCCCGAGTAATATTTTGGCAGCAATTGTTCAACCAAACAGACTTACCGTTTATACTTCTTGTATATGCTCTAGTGTATAGGGGGAATAAATTTGACGTTCACATTTCGGACGGATCTGCCCGATATCGGTCAATGCTATCAGCTGTACCAATCCACCGGTTGGGATTCCGAAGGGCAATGGACGCATGAGCTGCTGAATGAGGCGCTGAAAAATAGCTGGCATATCGTTTCGGTTTATAACGGGGATGCGCTTGTTGCCTCAGGGCGGATTGTCTCGGACGGGGTGATCCAGTGCCTAATCTGCGAGATGATCGTGCTGCCGGCGTATCAGAAACAGGGCCTCGGCCGCGCGGTGATGGAGCATCTGATCAGCCACTGCAGGGCTAACGGTATCCGCTGGATTCAACTGTCTGCCGCCCAGGGCAAGGCTGGTTTCTACGAGCAATTCGGATTTGCGGCAAGACCGGCGGGTGCGCCGGGAATGATTTTGTGGCTGTAACTATGTACTTGTATGTAAAAAAAGCCTCCAGCACCGCAGTTTCGCGGGTTGGGGGCTTTGCTTTGCAGTTATGTGCACCTGGCGCGGAATCATTCCCGCTAATTAAGCATGCTGGAACAGCGCGCGGTATTCACCGTAGCCTTCTTTCTCCAGATCTTCTTTTGGAACAAAGCGCAAGGCCGCTGAATTGATGCAGTAGCGCAGGCCGTTCGGACCGGGACCGTCGTTGAAGACATGTCCGAGATGGGAATCGGCTGTTTTGCTGCGGACCTCGGTGCGGATCATCAGATGGCTGAGATCGGTTTTCTCTTTGACCGAATAGTCGCGGATCGGACGGGTGAAGCTGGGCCAGCCGCAGCCGGAATCGAATTTGTCCTGAGAGCTGAACAGCGGCTCACCGGATACGATGTCGACATAGATGCCATCCCCGTGATGATCCCAGAACTCGTTGCGGAAAGGGGATTCGGTCGCATTGTTTTGAGTGACTTCATATTGCAGCGGAGTCAGCCGCTCCTTCAGACTGGCTTTATCTTCCTTGTGTTTCCAGTGCTCCTCAATAAAGGCGTCCCGGCCGGAGCCTTGGCGGTAGCGTTTATAGTGCCCGGGATTCTTATGATGGTAACCCTGGTGGTACTCCTCAGCACGGTAAAACGGCTTGGCCGGAAGAATTGGCGTCACAATTGGAGCGGAGAAGCGTCCGCTGGCCTGCAATGCCGCCTTGGAGGCTTCCGCCTGCTGCCGCTGTTCTTCGGAGTGGGTGAAAATAGCGGTGCCATACGAAGTGCCGCGATCATAAAATTGCCCCCCGGCATCGGTAGGGTCAATCTGCTGCCAGAACAGCTCCAGCAGCTTGGTATATGGGAAAATATCGGGATCAAAGGTGATCTGCACCGCTTCCACATGTCCAGTGGTTTCCGAACAAACCTCTTCATACGTCGGATTGACGGTATGTCCCCCAGTATACCCGGATACGATCCCGGCAATCCCCGGCAACTCTTCAAAAGGAGATACCATGCACCAGAAGCAGCCCCCGGCAAACGTGGCTTTTTCTGTTTTACTGCTTATATTGTCAGATTGAACATCGCTCATGAATATCCCTCCATTCATAGATTGCAATTAAATAGATCACAATGTAAGTATAAAACAAAAACTCCCAGCCTGCCAGCGTGCGCCGTTCCCCGCATCTCAGTCATTCCTTGGTCCTGAAGGATTGCGGCCGGAGTGCTAATACAGCCAAGGCGAGCACAACTATATAAACCAGGATAGCCAGCAGCCCGCTCCGCGGATGCTCGAACAGTTCGCCTCCAAGAAAAGCGTATAACGCGATGCCGGGGATTTTGCCCAGTCCGGAAGCGGCGAGGTAGCTCCAGAAGGGTAAACCGGCAGCTCCCGCGTAGATGTTAACAGCCATCTGCGGGATAACCGGAGCCAGCCGGGCCAGGACCACAGCTGCAAACGGCCTCCGCTGGACGGCCAATGTGAATTTATCCAGCGCGGGTACAGAAGATAAATAGGTACTGGCTTTAGCCTGGAACATGTATTTAACAATACCGTAGATGACCGCACCGGCCAATGTTGAGGCACTCCAGCAGATCACCGCAGCGGCCAGACTTCCATAGGCAAATCCGTAAATCCCGATGATCAGCTTATAAGGCACCACTGGGAACATCGCCAGCAGAGTGGCGGCGCCGAGCCCCAAGAACAGATTATGATCCTCCCGCAGCCAAGCCAGGATGTCATATCTGTAGATAAACGCGAGAAAAATCCCCGAAACATACAGCAATACCGTCAGCCATTTTCTCATTCTACTATGCCCTTTCTTTCCCTCATTCATTTCATCATACTGAAAAAAAAGCTTTTAATGAAGCAAAGATCATTTGTTGCCGCGGCTTGTCACGGTATAATACGTTTAAAAGGAAAAGGAAATACACGCAGCCAAGGGAGATAAGCCTTATGAAAATTACTGAACGCAAAAAAGTGGCTATGGTTGGTCTCGGCGACATCGCCCGCAAAGTCTATCTGCCGCTGCTCTCCCGGCATGATCAGGCCGAGGTGGTGGGTGTGCTCAGCCATTCGCCGGCCACCGTGCAGGGAGCGGTCCATTCCTATCGTTTCCCCAGAGGCACTACGGATCTGGATGAGCTGCTGTCCTGGGAGCCGGATGCGGTATTTGTGCATAGCCCAACCCCCACACATTATGATATTGTTATGAAATGCTTAAATCACGGAATATCGGTATATGTGGACAAGCCGCTGTCCTATGATCTGGAAGAGTCCCGGCGGATGGCCGGCTACGCTGAAGAAAAGGGGCTGCTGCTGGGTGTGGGCTTCAACCGCCGCTACGCACCCATGTATACGGCTGCCAAGGCCTGGCTGGAAAAAACGGGAGGCATCAGCAGCTGCCAAGCGTTCAAGCACCGGACCAAGCTGCAATCCGGCAGCAGCCGTGAAACCATTCATGACGACCTGATCCATATGCTGGATCTGCTGCTCTGGTTATGCGGGGGAGATGCCGAGCTGCTGCACGGCAGTCTGAAATCGGACGGTGCAGGACGGCTGCTGCAATCTTCGGGCATGCTGGGCTGGGATCACGGTCCGACCGGCATGTACAGTATGGTGCGGGATGCGGGTGCAGACCTGGAGAAGCTGGAACTGCACGGCAACGGCAGATCCGTGGAGGTTGTGGACATGGAGAGGGCAACGCTCTATGAGAAAGGGACGCTGCCGCGCACACAGAATTTTGGGAGCTGGGATACCGTGCTTGAGCGCAGGGGGTTCAGCGGTGTGGTGAATCATTTTTTGAGCAGCTTGAGCACACCGGAGCAATGCGGCATATCCGCTTCAGCCGTTCTCTCCAGCCATGAGCTGGCGGCGAAGCTTGCCGATTGACAGACGAGCAGAAAGGAGGGAACCGCATGGAGGATTACCACAAATCAACGGAAGAGAGAATCATCGAAAGCTACAAGCGGGATGAAGAAATGATGATCCTGGTTTTTGCCCAGTGGTGTGTGAACAATAAGCTGGACCCGCACGCCCTGTATCTTCAGGCCTATCCGCAGCAGGAAGGAAATGCGGCGCTCAGCCATGCGCTGTCACTGACTGTGCCCGAGGAGGAAGCCGGTTTTATTTCCGACGATACCGTGCTTGGGGTCCTGTCCCTGTACAGCAATGATGATCTCGCATATATTGTGTCTGAGGCGATAGCGGGCAGAAAAACGGCGCAAGACATAGGGGATTGAACTTTTTTTTGGCAAACGATGTTCATTGTGTTATAAATGTGTTAAAATTATATATACTAACTTATAGTAAGCTTTAAAGCGAGAGGTGAGAATAATGGAAGAACATCAATTGACGATGTGCCCTCGATTCGAATCGGCCTTCTCCTTCTTAGGTAAACGTTGGAATGGACTTATTATTCAGACATTGATGAGCGGACCCAAGCGTTTCAAGGATATTTCCGGTCTGATCCCGTCGATGAGCGATAAGATGTTGTCCGAACGAATGAAGGACCTGGAGTGTGAAGGAATTCTGGTACGCCATGTGTACCCGGAAACACCCGTACGCATCGAGTATGAACTGACAACCAAAGGCCGTGCGCTTGAGCCGGTTATGCAGCAGATTCAGTCCTGGGCGGAGAGCTGGGTCGAGTAGAACCCGCTTAAAAGTCCTGTTGATAGCCCCCTTTCCCAATGGAGAGAGGGCTTTTTTCAAACAAAAAGTAAAATAAATATGCACGCAACACGTCAGAATATAATATAATAGAAAAAAGTTATTGCCTATCTCTGTCGACAGGCACTTGTTAAGTGCGAATATAGCCAATGTGGCAACGTTGACAAAACTATGTAAATGCTTTCGAAGCAAGTTTTGCCGCAGTGAGTTCTGAGATGTAACGCTAACAAAACTTTTAGGAGGCGAGGAAGATGACAACCACCTTGTTTTCCCGGGAAATAACCTATGGAAAAAAAGATGTTGCCGAACTGGAGAGTGCTTCAATCAGGGTGCAGCTAATTTACGACAAAGTGCTGTTCATGCTTCACGGCCACCTTCCCGATTCCTTGTGGAACGACTGGATTGGGGTACCATATGACATCATCTCCTCCTTGTACAAAGGGGATAACGATAGCGGCAGTGTTTTTCAAAAGTGGATTCAAAGCGAGGCCGGCTGGAAGTGTATCGGCTGTGAGCGTCATTGCCTTGAACCCTCGGCAGGTCCGGCTTTTCCGTCTTCCGGCAAGCAACGCAGATTCACCTTCCATAATGGTATCCGGCAGAGTATGGTGCTGCAGGCAGTAATTTGGTCGATGTATGAGAATACGGTGCTCTTCCAGCCCTATCTGGGTGAAGAAGCTTTTTTGGATGAGGCCGATCTGGATACGATCTCCACGTACTTCGTGCCTACCTATCTGAGCAAGCAGCGTCTAATCGAGAACGGCAAACCCTGCAAAGAGTATCAGGAGTCGAACATCCGGGTGTATCAGGAGTGGATCGCTGCTCCCGATCTGGTGCTGCAGTGGAACGGTGGCTTGACCGAAGGCCGCTGGATGACTGGCGTCTATGTGGACCATTCGCGTTTTGCCGGGCTGGGACCGTATCTGAAGGATGCACAGGGCAAGCGGACGTATATGCGGGCTACGGTGAAATAGAATTATGAATAGTAGGTATTGTGATAATAACACCTCTTTTAAGGGGTGTTTTTTGATGTGTTTTGGGGTGTTAGGTGTGTTAGGTGTGTTTAAGGGATAACTCGGATGTTCCGAATGATACGTCGTTTGCAGTGTGCAGGGGCCAATTGGACCCATTTGCTGGGTAAAGCGGACAGAGAAGACGTTATTTTGCGAAAAAGTGTACTATTTTGGATAATTCGGACTCAGAAGCCTTTATTTTGTTATTTCGAGCCCAGAATGAGAGGCCATTGGCCATATAGAGGAATCTGTGTCCGTTTGACCAGTGGAATCTCCTGATTCGCCTCAATTAACGGATCTGCTGTCCGCATCATAGCTGGGAGTTTGAAAAGCTCAACCAAGCTTACTGGAAGTGTGGCTTCCAACGGGATGAACTCGTAGATATGGATAATATTTCGCAAAATAAAATGGAGAAAAAGTGCTGCTAGTTATGCTGTTGAACCACTTGATGCTGCAGCACTTTTTGCACATGATCACAGAGTGATTAAGGTATACATCATCTTAAGATTATGTTTCGTCCCGGTTATTTCTTCTTCTGATCGTTCAGAGCATTGAGTAAATGGATACTGGGTGGCCCCCCTCTGACGTTCATTAAAATTTTTTATATTTAGTGCGTACAATCACAAGCGGCTGCCCCAGCCCGCGTTAAGGTAAGAGGGTAAAGAAAACCTAGACCAACAACGTAAGGGAGGGGCCAGCATGACGGCCAAACAATCTAACAATACAATGACGGAGACCTCCGTCCATTTTACCGGTGAAGCGATGGTAAGAGATATCGTCCTTCAATTCCCCAAAGCGGCGGATTATTTCAAGGCACAGCGGATTGATTTTTGCTGCGGAGGCGCAAAACCTCTGGCAGAGGCTGCAACAGAAAAAGGGCTTGATACAGAGGCAGTGCTCCAGGATCTGAACAAGCTGCGGGCCGAGCACCCGGTGCTGGAAGAAGATACAGCATGGAATGAAGCTTCATCAGAAGAGCTGGTCGACTACATTGTCAATAAGCATCACAGATATTTGCGCGAGGAGCTGCCGCTGATTGCCCAGAATGTGACCAAGGTCTTCCGTGTACACGGTGAGGACTCCCCGCATTTGGCGGAAGTGTACCGGTTGTTCCATACCCTGCGGGAGGAATTGCTGGAGCATACGGCCAAGGAAGAAGAAAACGAGTTTCCAAAAATGCTGGCCTATGAGAAAAATCCGACAGAGGACAGCTTGACTGAGCTGCGCGGACTTCTGCGTACGCTGGAAGAGGAGCATGACGGAGCAGGCGATATTCTGCGCGAGCTGCGGAGAGTCACAGATGATTTCACACCGCCGGAGCATGCCTGCACAACCTACCGCCTCACTTATGCCCGGCTTGAGGAGCTGGAGGGAATGACCTTTGAGCATGTCCATCTGGAGAATAACATCCTGTTCCTGCGCTACCAATAGAATCTTTAGCCGTATTACAAGTCCCTTAGGGGACTTTTTTTAATATTTGAGAACGGGACCCGTTTACGTTATTCTTAAAAAGACTATGTACATCATCAAGAGATGCCTGAGCAGCAGCGGTAGGCTGGGATTGGGCGGGAGAAGGCGGTGCCGGGAATGTCCGCGAAATGGGTGTGGCGCATTTGGCTGGGAATATTTATGATCGCAATAATGGGCGGCTGCTCTTCGGTTCTTGGCGCCCAGACCGAAGAGAACGATGGCGGAGCCGGAAATGCAGGACCTGCGTTTTCGGTACGTGTCGGTGACAGCGAGCTGGCCGGAAGCTCGGGCGGGCAGCTAAGCGATGCCTATAAGGATGGAATATCCCTTATTGAGCTGTTCAAGAAGAGTGGAGTAGCCACATTTGCGGAGGACGGGTATAGTATTTTGACAGTCAACAAAGTATCTTTGAGTCCCGAATGGATTTGGGAAATTCAACTGAATGGCAAAAAAGTAACCGATTGGGACAGCGGTGTTGACCGCGGGGACAACATCCTTATCATGGCAAAGCCCGCAGCTGTCGATGCCCAATTGCAGCCGGTCATTTTTACCGTAAACGGCGGAAGCGAGCAGCCGGAAATGACTCATTCGTATGTGCTGCCCTATTCCGAGGATTTGTCCGTCCGGGGTGTGCTGAAGAGCAGCGGAATGGTTCTATTGGCCGAGGACAACAAGACAGTGATCAGCATTATGGATTACAAGCCGCTCAGCAATGAGGCATGGATGCTGAAGGTCAATGGCAAGCAGCTGCTGGACAGTGGGATCGATATGAAGCTTAGACCCCAGGATACCTTAGAGGTAGCGCTTGTGCTCAGTTAGTTGAAGCGTATACGCCAGATTTCTTGTGCTCGCAAGCATGGGAATCTGGCATTTTTTTGTCCACAAGCCTGGGCAGATGCTTCAGTAAAATATGTGAAATACTTCACAATTAATGTGATTGCAATCACAAAGCCCCTGCAAAATTCAACAGTATAATTCTACTATCAGGTATGTTGTGATGAAATGCAGATGTTTTTAAGGAGGGCACAACAATGACAGTGGAGAGAGAAAAACTAGTACTCATCGGTAACGGCATGGCAGGCGTAGGCACTATTGAACAGATTTTGAAGCTTGGCGGTGCTTATGATATTACTGTGTTCGGAAGTGAGCCGCATCCCAATTACAATCGGATTATGCTGTCCTACGTGCTTGAAGGCAGCAAAACAATCGAAGAGATCGTCCTTAATGACCGCCAGTGGTATGCAGATCACAACATTGCGCTGCACACAGGAACAACTGTTATCCGAATTGATGAAGCAGCGCGGCAGATTATCACAGATAACGGGCTGTCGGTTCCTTATGATAAGGCCATCATTGCCACAGGCTCGAATTCGTTCATTCTGCCTGTTCCGGGCAGTAACAAGGAAGGGGTAGTGGGCTTCCGCGATATTGCGGATTGCGATGCTATGCTTGCAGCAGCCAAGCAGTACCGCACGGCAGCTGTTATCGGCGGCGGACTGCTGGGATTGGAAGCAGCCAAAGGACTTGTGAACCTCGGCATGGACGTAACTGTAGTGCATCTCCTGGAAGATTTGATGGAACGGCAGCTGGATCACAATGCGTCCTCTATGCTTCAGGCAGAACTTGCCCGCCAGGGCGTAAAGTTTGCCATGGGCAAACAGACCGTTGAATTGACTGGTGATGAACGGGTTAACGGACTTCGTTTCAGTGACGGAACGGAGCTGGCAGCGGATTTTGTGGTCATGGCTGTCGGGATTAAGCCGAACACTCTGCTGGCCCAAGAGAGCGGCATTACGGTTAACCGTGGGATCGTGGTCGATGATTATCTGCAGACCTCGATGCCGGATGTATATTCCGTAGGCGAATGTACGGAGCACAGAGGGATCTGCTATGGTCTGGTAGCACCGCTGTTCGAGCAGGGAATGGTGCTTGCGAAGCATCTGTGCGGCGTACCCGCTCAGCCTTATGAAGGTTCGGTTGTAGCCACCAAGCTGAAAATCTCCGGAGTGGATGTTTTCTCAGCCGGTGAGTTCACTGAAACCGCTGAGCATACGGTCATCTCGGCCAAAGATGAATGGAAACGGACTTATAAGAAGATTTTACTCAAAAACAATATCATTGTCGGTGCGGTTCTGTTCGGCGATGTTACGGAATCGGCCAGTCTGCAGAAGCTGGTGAAGCAGGGCGCAGAGATGACTGACGAGATTTACAGTGAGGTTATGGGCACCGGCTGCTGCGGCGGAGGTGAAGCGAAGAAAGGCTTGTCGGTGGAAACGATGGCTGACGAAGAGATTGTCTGCGGCTGCAACGGTGTAACCAAAAAAGCTATTGTCGATGCCGTTACAGAGAATGGCTTCACCACTGTAGATGAGATCAAGGCCTGCACTGGAGCTACCCGTTCCTGTGGCGGCTGTAAGCCGGTCGTAGAGCAGATCTTGCAGTTTGTGCTTGGAGACAGCTTCCAGCAGAGCGCCAAGCAGGGAATCTGCGGCTGCACCACCTTGAGCAGAGACGAAATTGTGGCCGAAATTACCGCCAAAGGCCTGAAAACGACCAAAGAGGTCATGAATGTGCTGGGCTGGAAGCAAGCCGAAGGCTGCTCCAAATGCCGTCCGGCTGTGAATTATTATCTGGGCATGATCTATCCGGATACGCATGAGGATGAGAAGGAGTCGCGTTTCGTCAACGAACGGATGAGTGCGAACATTCAGAAGGATGGCACTTTTACGGTTGTGCCGCGGATGTATGGCGGGGTAACCACTCCGGAGGATTTGAAGCGGATCGCCGATGTCTCCTTGAAATATGATGTAAAGGTTGTGAAGGTAACCGGCGGACAGCGTCTGGACCTGATCGGCGTCAAAAAAGAGGATGTGCCCAAAGTATGGGAAGAGCTTGATATGCCGTCGGGTTATGCCTATGCGAAATCGCTGCGTACCGTAAAAACCTGTGTCGGTTCCCAGTTCTGCCGTTTTGGCACTCAGGATTCCATGGGGATGGGGGCGCTGCTTGAGCGCAAATACGAGCGGCTGGATTTTCCGGCTAAGTTCAAAATGGCGGTTAACGGCTGCCCGCGCAACTGTGCGGAATCCTGCACGAAG
>RCUU01000152.1_pt1 | contig 39752 bp, 30 predicted proteins | sample 2166211 | NCBI WGS metagenome assembly RCUU01 (sample SAMN09932620, study PRJNA488358) | compost metagenome | feature: garden; material: soil; isolation source: compost soil in phenylacetic acid-enriched culture | place: Germany: Experimental Botanical Garden Goettingen | collected 2016-01-27
GATATCGTTACCGCCGCTCCTCCACTCGTCAGCGCATTCCCCTGCGCATCCTTCAACTGCACGCTGACCGTCGTTTGACTGGTACCATTCGCTACAAGACTGGAATGAGCACTTGATACTTCACTCTCCCGCAAGGACAGTGAATAATCCGGAATCATATACGTCCTGAAGGCAAAATCATAGTCTTGAGCTGGGGAATACCCCCTTGGATATGCATTGCCACTAATGCTGTACCATCCAAAGCCAGCAGTTCCTCCATTTTCAGTGGACACCACCATTCGATACATAGTTTCCCTTATCAAATAAGGCGAATCACCCGAGAAATCGAACGATACCCAGCCCGGTCCATACCAAGTGTGCTGTACGGTTGCAATGGGTGTCGACAGATCACTCTCCTTATAGAGCTTTACCTGAGTATATCCAATGGAACCGAAGCTATCGAAGATTTTTAAATCTATCTTACTCAAATTTCCGCTAATGGCAGGTGTAAACGTCTGATACCGCTGCAAATCAGCATTAACATATACATTTCCAGAACTAAGCTCCTGTGCTTGATCCACAACTGGTGAGCTTGCAGCAATCGCATTTCCACCAAATGAGAACCCAATTATCATCGCAAAAACAAGTATTACAGCCATCCATGACTTGCCCTTGCCCCTTTTTATACCTTGCATTAATATCCCCCTTCTAACCATCAGCTCATAAAATAAGTGCATATTCCAACAATGAATACTACAATGACCAGAATGCCGAAAAACCACCTGGTAAATTTCCAGCCTACACCCGGACCATCCCACCACAATTTAAAGTAAAAGATTAAACCAAGAACAATAGTAAAAATAGAAGCATAAAATGCAGTTTCTATATTACTCCACTGATCCATATTATTCGTCTGATCCTCCCCATATCTGCTAAAGTAACAATGACCTACTGTCATAAAACTAAAGCAAATCTATGGATTACTCTATACCTATAAAGGAGTATCTTTGGGTGTCGGAGGTGTAGAGCTAACACTTACATATACCTCTATAGAGGTATGGAGTTTCAGAACATATGGATATATGATGTCGATAGATTTGTCATTGCTTGATTATCCGGTTTTTGAAAAGGAGAGTGTTCATGTCAACCATATCCGCTTCCTCTAACATCAAAGGCAGAAAAGCTGCATGGGTCACCACCGTGGTACTCCAGAGCTTGTATCTTCTATCTCTGCCAGTATGGTACTTTATCTCTATGTTCTCAGTCATGCTGTTTGATGCGCCGGGCTCTGAGAACAATTGGGTTATTTTGATGTTTTATTATGCTATAAAAAGCTACCCGTTTATTGTATTGGGGGCTGCGATATTAACCTGGGTCATCTACAAAAAGGGGATATACAAATGGACTTATCTTCTGAATGTTGCTCCGGCTCTTATCATGATCTTATGTACCGGACTTATGGCTGTATACAGCAGCTAATCAAAATTCTTACAATAATATCGGCATTTATATCAATAAATTAATATTTTAAATAAAATTTTTATTATTTTTTACATCTGTAATATGGACAGCTCTTACATTACAATAAGGGTAATTGTCAGTCAGTTTATGTTTGAGGTGTTCAAAATGAACGAAAACAATCCTATCCATGATCAGTCTACATATTCCAAGCTTAATAAAGCCCTTCCTGAATTCATGCCGGAGCAAAAAAACAATATGTCACTCAGGGAAATGATGAATACCGAGAGCTCTTGCGTGCAGATCGGGAGTACAGAGACCTTCCTGACACTTGCGAAATCTATTGCTGCCTGTGTAGGTAAGCTGCATCAGCAGCATATTCTTCATCTCGATCTGCGACCGGAGCGAATTCATATTCTTTCAAATGGAGGAGCAGCTCAATTAAGCGATTCCGGGTATGCGGTTCACCGCTCAGAGCATGGCTATACCCGACCGTCTGATGGAATCCTTGAGGCAAGCCTCCCCTATTGCTCCCCGGAGAACACCGGCAGAATGCTGCGAGCTGTAGATGAACGCAGTGATCTTTATTCCTTAGGTATTATTTTTTACGAAATGCTGATCGGACGCCTGCCTTTATTCGCCGATAATCCTCTTGAATGGATGTATATGCACCTGGCTCAAAGCCCCTCTTCTCTTACATCTCAAAGAGAGGATTTACCCGAAGGTCTGGAAGCTGTCATTATGAAGCTATTGGAGAAAAATCCGGATAGACGCTATCAGAATGTCGGATTATTAATAGCCGACCTTGATAAAGTAGGCCAATCTCAGACCGCACTCTTTGTCGAGCCGGAGCTGCATGGCAGGGATTATGAAATATCTGTATTGACTCAAGCCTTTTATTCCACATGCTTCGGTTCCACGGAAATCATTTACGTTTCAGGCGAAGCAGGCATTGGCAAAACAAGTCTGATCGATGAGGTTTTTCGCAAAATACAGCAGTCGCATCCGTTTTTCTATATCACCGGAAAATTCGAGCAAATATCCAAGGAAAGTCCTTATCATCCCATTATCCAGGCATTCCGTGGATTGATGCGTCATTTGCTCGGGGAACGGCAAGATCAGTCCGAGCTGTGGAGACTTAAGCTGCAAGAAGCGTTAGGGAACAATGCCAACGTCATCGCCTCGATTATTCCTGAAGTCTCTCTCTTTCTGGGCGAGGTTTCTCCGGTAGAGGAGCTTCCGGCCAATGAATCAAAAAAGAGGTTTATTTATGTTTTTCGTAGATTTGTTCAAGCCTTAACCTCCAGGGAGCATCCGCTAGTCCTGTTTATTGATGATTTGCAGTGGGCTGATGCTTCATCTCTGCAATTGATCCATGCTTTGCTGTGTGATCCGGAGTGCCAATATTTAATGTTTGTTTGCGCTCACCGACATGCAGACGCAGGCTTAAGCAGCTTGCCAGGCTATGAGGAGGACGGAAGCATTAATGAGCAGGCGACAGTCAAGCATATTGAATTGTCCCCACTGAGCCTTGATCAAATGAACCGAATCGTGATGGGAACGCTGAATTGCAATGCTGATACTGCTATGCCCTTGACTGAGCTGCTGTATCATAAATCAGGGGGAAATCCGTTTCATTTCAGACAAATCCTGCTGCACTTGCAGGACGATGAAATTCTAAAATACAATCAGGACGGTCGTCGCTGGCAATGGAATTTGGGGGCCATTATCGAACAGGAGCCTAGCTATTCCATCCAGAACTTGATGGAGCACAGGCTGTTCCGCCTTCCCCATGCTGCCCAAGAGCTGCTCTATGTCGCGGCCTGCGTAGGTAGCACCTTTCACCCGGAGCTGATCAACCTCGTTGTGAACTATGGAAGACAAGAAATGAATGCGGAATGGTATTTAATTGAAGCGGAAGGATTAATTTTGCCCTTTAAAGCAAACAAATACCGGTTCACTCATGACAGTATTCAAAAGCTAATTTACAGTCGGATCGAAGACGGAGCGAAGCAGTCCATCCATATTCGTATAGGAAGATGCTTGATAGAGAACGGCGATGGAACGGGTGAGAACTCCTTTGAGATCGTAAATCACCTTAATCGGGGCTCCATGAAAATTACAGATAAGCAGGATTTATTGCAGCTCATCCAGCTCAATCTGGATGCAGGAAATCGTGCTAAGGCTTCTTCAGCCTACGATGTAGCTTTAACGTATTTTAGAAAAGGAGTGGAGCTCCTGCCAGAGGCTTACTGGGAAAGCAACTTTGAGCTCTGCTTCGAACTGCATGCTCAGCAGGCGGAATGTGAGTACCTGTGCGGCAATTATGCAACAAGCGATCAGGAAATCGAATTTTTGCTTACACATGCCCGCAATCCTGTTGAACGAAGCAAAATACATATCATACGGATTATGCAGCTTATCAATCAAGGAAAATATATAGAAGGCACTGAGCTGGGGCTTGCAAGCCTGCAGGAGCACCACATTTTTATTTCGCCCGATCCAAGCAATGTGATGCTCTTTATGGAAAGCAAACGAATTGAACTGCTCCTGAAAAATAAATATGACAAGCTCAAGCATTTGGATGATATGTCTGACCGGGGGCGAATAACTGCGATGAACCTGATTCTTGCAATCGTTCCCTCCACCTTTTTTACCAATAAAAAAGTGTTCTTCCTACTGATGTGCAGAGCCATTCAATTATCCCTCAAATATGGAAACACTCCGGTTTCTGCCGCTGTCTACTCAGCATTTGGCATGTTTATGGGGAACAAGCTCGGCAAATACGATATAGGCTATCAGATTGGAAAGATTGGAGTTGAGTTGTCCGAAAAGTACAATATCAATTCAATTAAAAGCAAATCCTATACGATGTTCGGCGGAGTACTCTGCCAATTTGCAGGAAATGCCCGGGAAGTGGATTCTTATTTGGCAAAGGCTCTTCGATGCGGTATGGATTCCGGAGACTATGTGTTTGCCAGCTATGCGATGGGGGCGCATGTTAATTCACTCTACACCAGGGCATCACTAAATGATTTCTCCAGAACAATTACTGATTATTTGGTCGTACTGGATACAACGAATGATGAATTCGTGAAACAAAATTTTTACTTGTACCAGCAATATGTTCTCGCCCTTCAAGGCAAGACAGATGCTCCCGACTCGTTCAACGACAACGGCTTTAATGAAGAGGAGTTTTTACTGCGGATTCGCAAGGAAGAGACCTCATCAACAACCCTTTTTCAATACAACACGTATAAAACGCAGCTATGTTATTTTCTGGGACGTTACGAAGATGCTATTCACTGGGCGCGTGAAGCAGAGCATTACAAAATGTATGCCTCTCATCTACCCCATTTGCCGGAATGTCTGTTGTATCAATTACTCGCCGCGTTAGCAGATGCTTCACACTTGGAGCTTGGTGGTCATTTGAAAAAACAGCTGAAGCGTGAGCTTCAGCGCTTCAGCAAATGGGCTGAATGGAGCCCCGCTAACTATCAATCCAGATACCATCTGCTTCAAGCCGAATATGCACGCGTCACCTGCCAGCATCTTGAGGCTGAACAAATGTATGATGCAGCTATCCGGGAAGCCAGAGAGCAGGACGACTTTCCGGTAGCAAGCCTTGCCGGGGAGCTGGCAGCAGGCTACTATTGGAATCTCGGCAAGAGGAAAACGGCATTATTCTATTTGCATATGGCTGTAGAAGGATATAAGCAATGGGGAGTCGATATCAAGATAACACCATTGGAGAAGCTAATGCTCTATTGGCAGCAGGAGGAATCGGGTCTGTCGTCTGAAACCCCGGCTATACGCCTTGCTTTGACTGTTAAGGAGCAGACCTCAGGTACTGAGAATGCCCACAGCGTATCAAATTCCCTGGACGGTGTTGATCTTGCGGCGATTCTTAAAACCACAGAGGCAATAGCCAGTCAGCCGAGCTTGGATGCTATGCTTGGCGAAATTATGAATACGATTATAAAATATGCAGGTGCCAGCAAGGGGGCACTGATAACGGGAAGCGAGGATACACTTTATGTTCAGGTATATGCGGATTCAGAGAGCTCTGCCGTCACCGCTCCAATAAAAATTCAGGACAGCTCCCTCTTGCCGGAGGGAATTATCAGGTACGTCTCCCGTACACACGAGGATATACATTATTATGAAGGTGAGGAAAGCTGGCTGATTCATAACCCGTACATTGCAAAGCATCGGCCAGGATCAGCCTTGTGCATACCCGTAACGGTTCATGGCAAAATGCTGGGCGTTCTTTACCTTGAAAACAAGCTCGCAAGCGGTGTGTTTGCTGCGGATCACAAGACAATTCTTCTGGCTATGGCTTCAAACGCTATTTTGATGTCTGTGCTTCAAAGCTCCAATGGACAAGCTTCTACAAGCTTAAGTCCTGAGGTTGAAGCAGCAGCCGCTCCTGATATGAGCATTGAAGAGCCTCTTACCGAACGGGAGCTGGAGGTGCTCGCGCTATTGGCGGCAGGGTTGTCCAATAAGGAAATCGCCGATCATCTCGTTATCGCGATGGGTACCGTGAAGGTGCATGTAAAAAATATTTTTGCCAAATTAAAGGTCAATCGACGCACCAAAGCAATAGCTCAGGCGAAGGAGCTAAAGCTGCTGGAATAGAATGCAAAAGCCAAAAATACCGAGGTATCCGGTATCTTTGGCTTTTTCTCAGGGGCGTTAGTGTTATCGTCTCTCTAATCCATATCATAAATCGTTCCGACTTTAAGCCCATACAGCTCATTGTAGATTTTTTCGGCGTAGGCATCCGTCATTCCCGCTATATAATCAATTATCATGTGCTCCCAGGTCCAGATGGGATGCTCCCTCTGCTGATCCCGGTCAAAACGGCGCAGCCAATCTCCGGGAATGATCGATTTAGAGGTAACAGGATCAACAAAAGCGTCCCACAGACGTTTGATCACCCATGCACTACGTTTCTGCAGCCGCTGCACCCGAAGATCGCGAATCATCGTCACCCAGGCAAAGCTTTTCAGCACGCTGACTGTTCGCAGCATATCCTCATCCTCCTGCCCTTCCCGGACAAACGTCACCTTCTGCCAGCCGCCGTCATCCTCTATCACGCCCAAGCTGCCGACAAACAGGCTGACCCAGTAAGCTTTGACCTCTCTGCGGGTACGGGAATAATCGTGATCACAGATCGGCATTTTTGTCTTCCAGATATTCAGGAACGAGGTTAACACCTCCTCCACCTTGACCTGAATAAGATCGGGGGACCAATTGCTCCAAAAGACATCCTCCAGCGTCATGATCTTCTCCACGATCAATCGCTGAATGTTCGAATCAAACAGAAAATGCTCATGCACCTCGATTTTACCCGCCTTGATTCCGTCCTCTAAATCATGAGCTGAGTAGGCGATATCGTCGCACAAATCCATGAGCTGGGCTTCAAACGTCTTTTTGCCCGCAGGGATTCCCCAACGGTCCCGGATTTCGGAAATGTATGCCCACTCGTGTTGATACAGTCCTTTTTTGTTTACAGTTCCCGGATATGGATATTTATTCGTTCCGAGGAGAACGGCATCCGACAAATTCAACCCGTCGAGATTCTCCCTCTTTTCCAGAAACATCATAAGCCGAAAATTGTGCGCGTTGCCTTCGAAGTGCTCATACTTCCTTCGTATCGCCTCTTTTGTCTGCTGTGCTTTTTCTACCGTGACCTTCTGTCCCTTCAAGGCCAGGCTCGTCTTCTCCTCGATCAGCTGATCGAGAATGCCATCGAGCACCTCTTCCCCCTTATGTCCGAAGGGTGGATGTCCGAAATCATGGGAGATGGCGGCGCATTCCACCACCTCAGGATCAATAATTAGTCCGGGATGTACAGCAGCCTCAGTGGCAACTGCCGGATAAGCGCGAAGCAGACTGCGTGCGGCTTCCCGGGCGATCTGCGCAACCTCCAGCGAATGCGTCAGCCGTGTACGATAGTAATCTCCGGTTCCCGCTCCGAATACCTGCGACTTCCCCTGCAGTCTGCGAAAGGTCGGAGAGTGAATGAGCCTGGAGTAATCACGCTCGTAGGTTGCGCGATTCGTTTCGTGTCCGGTATTATCCTGAAACTGCCTGTGCTGTCTCAATTCCTGAATATTCATTCTCTCCACTCCTTTACTTTATGCTATTGTAGCCCCCAAACGGATGAACTTAAAGCCATGAACCAAACATTTTTTTGCATAATTGTCTGCCTAGCAAAAAAACTGAAAGCAAAATACTTTCAGTTTTTTATTGACGGACTGTAAAATGAAGTGCGACAACTAAAAATAAACGATATTAGCAACAGCTTGCCCTTTGTCAGTTATAAATTGAACTGAGGATATTTTTTGTTCAGGCGGAATTTGAACTTCAATATACTGAAACGGATAGGTTAAAGCTGTAGTATAACTTGAATTCGGGTACGGTTTTATTTCGTAAAACACAACGGAAAGCTGATTGTTTTTCAAAATGACTTGAGAAGTGTTGATCGAATGTCCACCGCTGCCTTTTTCACCTGAGAACAATCCAATTATGATTGAATTTTGAGAAGCAGCATCTTGATAATCCATACACTTCTTTTCATTATTTTTGAAGGTCGCAGGTGTATATATTTCGAAACTTCGAGTCTTCTTGGCGTTCTTTGAATTATACATTTTTGAATGATCTGAACAGCTAATGATCTCAAATGGAACTGTTATAGAATCTTCTTTATTTGAGATAAGTTGCAGAGAATCTTTAAATTTGGCTAAATCCGATTTCTCAGCATGTATTCCTTTTATTTCGAAGTTATTTTGTGCAGTTGACCAGCTAATCACAGTATCCTTATCATTAGTCTCTTTAGTTATAAAACTTGTAAGTGTTGGTGATTGGGTAAAAATTATAGTTTTATTTTCATTAAGATAAGTTGCTCTAATTATTTTGTTGTAATATTCTGTTTTATTTAAAATATAGCCCTTAGGTAAAACATTTGGGACAAACACTTCATTATGCTTAGCTTTTTGGAGTTCTTCAAAATCGGAATATTGCTCCCATTTGGCTGGAAAATTAATTTCCTTCCCGATCTGGATGTTTTCATTCTTATTTGCTATCGAAGTAAAGCCTCCTGAGCCTTGTACCGCATTTGAAGAAGTAAATAGCAACAAAAATAATGCGGTAAAAATAAAAGCTGATTTTCTCTGCCAATCCCTCAATTCCAACCCTTCTTTCTCCTAAAATGTAATATGATGTATTATTAATGACGTTGAGAAGTCTGAAATGTTGCATCACAGACCCTTATTCATCTTGACAACGAGGTTTCACAAAAAAGGTAGCGGCCTCATTCATGAGCTGTCGTGCTTGGTTTGACAATCTGTCATATAAAATAAATCCGGGGCGAATCGGATCTTCATCCTTTTCTCCCCGGATAGGTGATTATATCATTTATTAGATTTGTTCGTACTCCAGAAAGGGGTCCTCGATTTCGATAACATACGCCTCGGCATCACTGGCTCCTACATAGAGCTCAGCATAACCTCCTGGCTTTCGTACGATCCCGCCGCTGAATATTACGTCTCTCAGATCAGGCCGTTTGGCAGGCCCTTCCGGAAAACTGGATCTAGTTGCAATAATCTTCATCGGTGTTTTCTCCATGGTGTCCGGGTGAATGGCAAACGTCATTGCATAATAGTGCCTGTCGTCGTCTTCAAAGGAGGCGATGTGCCCCAGCACGCCTACCAGTCCGTTCGAGAGTAGACGGGGTTCATTGGCTCCTCCCCATTCCTCCTCTGAGAACTGATCTTCAAACACAGGAGCTGCGGCAATCTTCTCAGCCGTAATATCCTCCAATGATTCGACTTTAAAGAAACCGATTTTCCCTCGGCCGCCTTTCTCACCTTGTGGTCTTGTCAGCACGCCAATCTCGCTGCTCGCAAGTTCTACAAGGCGTACGTCCTTCATATGATTCGGTCCTGCCAGAAATAGCTTCAGGCTGGCAATGTCTTTCCCACGATAGAACTGTGTCACCCAAGATACGATTTTGCCTGGATTGTCACAATCTTCAACCAGTTTAACTCCCCCGAAAATAAGCTCTCCACCGATCCTTGTTATAAAAGGATCCTGCAGAGCAATCGGTGCATAGTCAGGATGGGGAATCCATACTTCTCCGTCCTTCTTGAAAAATACCACCTGTGAAAATTCAGTATCACGTCCCTCGACTCTTCCTGCAATAATTTCCTCTTCACGGTCTACGAATACCCCTGAGATGTTATATACATCCTTGTTCCCTACGCCTTCGAACTGTAATCGTACCCCTTCGGTTATGGGCCTCCGGGTCTCGAATTGCCCCAAAAGCTCCGAGCAGGTCTGAATGCTAGTCTGTTTCGTCATTAACATAGAACTATGGCACCTCCATCTTCTAGCTGTAATCAAACTTCTGGTATTTATTGAGCAGAGGCTGGTTGCTGATCCAGATACGCCTGAAGTTGATTTTTCAGCTCTGCTTTAATCGATTCGATATCTTTCTGCAGATGGCTGTTGGTTTCCCAAGTCTGCTGTAATTTTGTCATCTCTGCCACCGGATTGTTTACCATACCCAATTTAAACGCCAACTCATCATTCGATACTTTAGCAAAATCCGGGTTCGCCAGTTCATTCTTCACTGGATCCTGATTAAAGGCAAAGCCTGCAACAGCCGATTTAATATATGTTTTCTCATCAGCGATGTAACGGTAATACTCAACAAGATTATCAGGTACTGTGTTCGACAAACGGATATAGTTTGGATTCCAAGTCAGCATATATCCTGGGAAGGAATAGTTTTGAGCCAAATCAATGCCATCTGGATACTTGAATTTGTCTTCACCTACTGACTCCCAGTTTTTGCCTTCAATACCTAGCTCAAAGAGATCATGATTATCCTGGCTTTCGAACAGCCAGTTGATAAATTGCATCGCCCGATCAGCATTTTTCGATGTCGCAGGAATACACAAGAAGTTCCATATTCTAAAGTCACTTACATAGTTCGGGTTAGGCTGTACTTTGTCTCGTGCGTTTTGTTGTGTAATGAACACGCCCAGTTCAGCTGTCGGTAGACCCGCTGTCAACTGTGTGTTGATCGCATCAAAGTTAGACAAGCCTTCTACCATGGAAGCTGCCTTGCCTGCTGTAAACGTACCTTTAGCATCTTTACGAACAATAGGTTCCTTTTCAATGTAGCCTTTGTCATGCCATTCACGAATGGTATCCAAAGTTGAATAATCCTTCTTATTAAATGGTGCAGGGAAAGATTCAATACTGGATGCTTTATCGCCCGTTATGGAAATGCCAGCCACTTTATTGTCCTTAATTTGCGCTGTCGCTGTTACATTTGGTCCAAGTACGATATCCCACAGCCCTGCAGCTGTTTTATCCGGCATTTGCTTGTTTCCTTCAACAACAGTTACCATTCCGTAGTTGCCATCATTTTTGATAACAAGTGGAATGATGCTCTTGTCATTTTCCAGAACCTTATCATAATAGGTAAGCAGATCATCAAATGTTGTGATATCGGACAGTCCGTATTTTTTAGCCAAGTCCTTGCGATAATAAATTGCACTCAAATCACCCAAATATTGACCCAATGGCACACCGTACGTATGCAACTGTCCATCTACACCAGTAAATTTGTTGTTATTCAAATATTCGTCACTAAACACCTTCTTCAAGCCTGGGTACTCATCATTATTGAAGTAGGAGTCAAGTTGCGTATAATTGTCCTGAGCAATAAAAGTGTTCATGTTCATCCATGGTGCATCAAAAGCGATATCAACCTGTTCACCAGCAGCTAGCTTCAGCTTCAGTTTGTTCACATAGTCTGCCTGTGGTGTAAAGGTAACGTTCAGCTTCAAGTTCAACGTATCCTTTGTCTGCTTCTCAAACTCGGCCACCACATCATCAAACTGCTTTGGTTTGTCGCCCCACAGCATAATATTCAAGGTCGTTTCCTTTGGAACATCCGATCCTGTCTTCGACGAATCGTTGCCTTCTTTTCCGCTGGAGCTATTGCCCCCGCATGCAGCCAGTAATGAAAACAGCATTACAATTGCAATAAGAACAGAAACTGATTTAATTGACTGCTTTTTCATAGCCTAACCTCCCTGTGTGTATTTATCTTATATGCTAAATTGGCCTGTAGCCAAGCTTAGCCTTTAATTGCGCCAACCTTCAAGCCTCCGACGAAATATCGTTGTAAGAACGGATAGAGGAAGATGATTGGACCTATTGTGACTACTGCTGTTGCAAGACGAACCGTGTATGCCGGTGCCACACCCATTGCCGACTGGCTCCCTGCAACCGCAATACTTTGTGCCATATCCACATTACGGATAATTTGCATAATGATGTATTGAAGCGAAAACAACTTAGAATTGTCGATATAAAGCATTGCCGGTGTCCATGAGGACCAATAATTAAGCGCATAGAACAAACCGATTGTTGCCATTGCCGGAAGTGATAGCGGTATAACAATGGATCTGAGAATTCTGGCTTCCCCTGCTCCCTCCAGTTTCGCGGCTTCGAACAGTTCCTTCGGAATGTCATTGAAAAAATTGCGCATGAGGAACAAATTCCAAGGCGAAAGAAGTGCCGGTAAAATGTATACCCATATCGAGTTCTGCAAATGCAAGTATTTTGTCATCAAAATATAGCTGGAAACCATACCTCCACTGAACAGCATCGTAAAATAAAAGAATAAAGCGATGTGCGATGCATAATATAATCTTTTGCCAGATAGAGCGTATGCAGCCATACTAGTGGTTATCAAACTGAGCGCTGTACCAACTACCGTGATAAACAGGGTAACCAGATAAGCGTCCGGAATAGTCCGCGTTGAGAAAATAGCCTTATATGCTGAGAGCGAAAAGTGGCTCGGCAATACTTTGTAGCCTTCCTGAAGCAATGCTGTTTCATCAGTCAGCGAGCTGCCCACCACTAGCAGAAAAGGGTACAAGCAGACTAGCGCAAATAGTGCGGATAAAATGTAAAATACGATCTTTATAGCCTTGTCATTTAGTGAGTCTTTCATAATGATCATCCTCCAGAAGCTTAGAATAACGCCGAATCTTTATCCAACTTGCCTGCGATTTTATTCGCCGTTATTACGAGGATAAATCCGACAACAGACTGATACAGCGCTATAGCCTGCGTCATGCCAAGCGATCCGGAAGTGCGCAGTGCTCTGAAAACGTAGGTGTCAATAGTGTCCGTACGGCTAGCAAGGAAGGAATTGTCTCCTACCAGTGAGAAGATCATGTCAAGATTGCCTCCAAAAATCCCACCAAGGCTAAGTAAGAACAGCATCACAATCGTACTTTTCAAGATTGGCAACGTTATACGGAATATGCTCTGTAACCGCGAGGCTCCGTCAATCCGCGCAGCTTCGTATAGTTCTTTGTCAATGCCTACGATTGCCGCCATATAGACAATGGCTCCAAAGCCAGCCGTCTTCCACAAGTTCATTGACACGAGAATCGGTGGCCATATTTCGGGATTAGTGTAGAAATCAATCGTATCCCATCCTATCGACGTCAGAAACTGATTGATAGCCCCCGTGTCTGCTGTGAAGAACGCTACTGAGAACAAGCCTACAATCGGCCAAGATATAAAGTTCGGAAGAACCATTACTGATTGTATAAGCTTTACAGCTACGTTCTTCCCGAGCTCTGTAAGCATAATCGCTAATGTTAGCGATAACAGCGTCCCGGTAATAATAAACATCACGTTATAGAACACCGTATTAAACGTAATGACCATCCAGTCTTGTCCCCGAAAAAAGAATTTGAAATTATCCAATCCAATCCATTTGCTCTTCCACAACCCTTTTATGGGATTAAAATCCTGGAAGGCAATAGCTACACCGACCATCGGCAAATAGGCGAAGATGATACTGAACAGGATTGCCGGTACGGCCATTAGATAGAGATAGCGGTTAATTACGAGATCTCTCAAGCCCTTTCCGTTACTCATTGTTGCTTTCATACTGTCTCCCCCCCATCTCTTTTCTTTATTTCACAAAACACATTGTAAACGTTCTCTTTGCATAGGTGTTACAAAGCCTTTTACTGAGATGAGCGTTTTTTCTTGTATTGCAATTTTGTAGGACAAAAAAAACGACCTATCCCGAGAAAAAATTTCCTCCATGATAAGGTCGTTCTTTTATTATGATGGATTTCCCCTGTATTGCTGCCTATATTCGCTTGGGGAATATCCAAGCTTCTGCCGAAATATTTTACCGAAGTACTTCTCGTCGTGAAATCCCGATTGTTCGGCTACCCGGTAGATTGGGAAATTAGTAGTTTGCAATAAATGCTGAGCATGGCGAATATTTCTTTCCTGCGTATACGCCACGAATGAAATGCCGACAATCTTCCTAAAGCACTTACTGAAATAACTGATGCTCATATTAATCGTTTTACAGATATCGGTCTGATTCAGCTTCTCATCGGTATGCTCATTGAGCAAATCAAGGGATCGCACAATTGAATAAATGACTTCCTCCGAATACAACGTGTTCCGTAGCAGCCTCTGGGCCTCCATACGAAATTCATCTAACCACTCTCTAAACCCGTGAAAAGAATCTTTTGCCGAAAGCGATAGCTCCATCGAACCGATTGGCGCAAGCGACGGACACTTGTTCAGCCAACCGTAGAAATCCCTGACGAGAAAAGATTTCCAATCTTGAAACTGCAACGTTGTTTCTGACAGCAAGACAAGGTCCTCAAATTCTTTATTGTCAACAAGCCAGATTAACTTGGTCCATCTCTGGTTTAGCGCCTCTATATGACCATAAGTTGCAGGTTGAGAGTCAGCCTGGTTCTGTTCCGATCGAGCTTTTGTCTGTGCAGACACCCGACGCAATAAGTCAATTACTGAGTCATCATCGAGTTGGGTTTTAACGATGTAATCGATGGCACCCAGACGCAACGCTTGCTGCAAATAATCAAAATCCTGGTGGCAAGTAAGCACGACTGAACGGATATGGGTATAGCGTTCATTCAGAATCTGTATTAACTCCAGACCGTTCATACCCGGCATGGAAATGTCGGTAAAGACAAGGTCGATCCGTTGCTTCTTTAATTCCTCAAGGGCCTCTTCACCGCTGGAAGCCTCGCCCACTAATTCCATGCCAAACTGCTCAAAAGGCAGCATGCTGCGGATTCCCCGTCGCACCAGTGGTTCATCTTCCACCAGCAGCACTTTAACCATTTGCTACTTCTCCCTTCAGCCGATCTCGTTCTGGTATGACAATTTTAATCGTTGTCCCTTGATCAATTATACTCTCAATCATCATTTCCGCCTGATGATCATAATGCACGTCAAGCATCTTTTTCACGTAATTCAAGCCGATCCCGAGGCCAGCCTTCCGGTTTTCATCCATCTTGAGCAACTCTTGAAGTTTCTCCGGCTGTATTCCCTTTCCATTGTCCGATACTATAATGGATACGAGGCCCGGCTCCATCCGGGTTATCTTTACTGCAATATCCCCCTTCTCACTCATCATACCGTGATAGAGTGAATTTTCGACAAGCGGCTGAAGCACGAATCTCGGTATCGGCACATCCTCAAGACCCGGTTCCAGCTCAACCTTAATATTGAACCTGTGATCATATCTGATGTTCTGCAGCTCGATATAATCAATCAATGCCCCAATTTCCTCCTGAATCGTAACGATCATGCTGGTTTTACCCAGATTGTAATGCAGGATACGGGTGAACACCTTCACCAGGTTATAAATTTCTTGTTGTCCGTTGGCCCGTGCCAGCCATTGAATCGTATTGAGCGAATTGTGCAAGAAATGGGGATTGATCTGCGACATAAGCTTTTCTACTTCCAGTTCGCCTCTTCGTTTTTCTTTTTGCTCCACCTCATAAATGAGATCGATAATTTTCTTCCTCATCTCATGAAAATTGCTAAACAGCATATCGAATTCCTTAAGATGTGTTTGCAACACGCCCTCTTCCGTCTGGTTATTACTGAATCGCTTTATCTCCCGGTTTATGTTCCGCAGGGGTCGATACACCATCCGCCAAATATATGAAGCAGCAGCTATCGTCAATAATAGCGATAACCCCCCCATCAATAGAAACTGTCTTTGCCACTGCCGCAGCTCCTTTTGATACTCTGCTAGCGGAACGATCGCTTGCAATTGCCATCCGCTTGTATGTTGAGAAGCGAACAATTTATAATGCTTTAGCTGTTCCCCGGCATCCTCCGGCACGGTACCAACTGGAATGACTTGAGGAATGTCGCTATATTTTATCGTTCCGTCAGGGCCTGTAAGCAGCTTATAAAACAAGGGTTTTCCTTCACCATTCTCTTCGGAATGAAACAAATTGAGAAATTGGGCCTCCAAATAGATCGTATAATATTTACCAACACCATATTTGATCGTCCGTGCCAGTGAAACAACCAATTCATCATGTCCTTGCAGGACCGACTGATGGGGTGCATGAAAAGCCAACTGGTTCCCACGGTACAGCAACTCATAAGGAATCTCATCAAACCTGTGAAGTGTAATTTCCGGACGCAAGGGGGCGGTGTCAAATTGAATTGCACTTGGGTATTCCGGTATATAAAAGAACAGCGCACTTACGTTCGGATTAGAATAGATGATATTCGTGAGCGACTTATCGATACTGAGGAATTTGTTCGTCTTCTCCAAGGGATCGCTCGTTGCCAGATAGTTGATCACATCGTCTCCAAGCCCTCCGTCAACAACTAAAAGTTGAGATACACTGCTCAGATTGTCGAATACCTTCTCAATTGTCTGCTTCTCATTATTTATCATCGATTCGTAATTTAAGCTTACCTTCTCCAGTTGAACCTTATACATCCAATAATACGAAGTGAGGCCAATCAAGATTATTGGTGTAATTGTTACGATGACCAGCAGTATGCTTAACCTACCCTTCAGCGTATCCGGCAACAGTTTCGACTGCCAGCTTCGCTTCATAGGTGCCGCCTCCCTTAGCTTTTCACATGTTGTCCGTTAATATTTTACTGCCCGCCCCTGCTTGCGTCTATGTTTTTAAGACAGATTAAGACCTTCCATAATAAATTCCAGCGTCGCTTCGGCATAACCTATGCAAGTATCACCGGCTCCATAATAGATTTTTACGATGTTGTCCTCCAACAAGGCTCCGCAAGCAAACACAACATTGCCAAAGAAGCCCTCCGTTTCGTATGGCAGCTCAGGGACAAGAAATGGTGTGCTACAACGGGCAATGACCTTCCAAGGCTCGTTCAAACCAAGTAGCACAGCACCCAGACAGTATCGATTCTCCTTATCGGCTCCGTGATAAATTTCCAGCCATCCTTTTTCCGTACGGATCGGGACAGCACTTGCACCGATGCGTCCACTATCCCATATGCCATCTCTTACCCCCATTAGATAACGATGGTCACCCCATTGAAGCAAATCACTGGATGCGGCTACCCACATATCCGGCTTGGCATAATGGGAACTTGATGGGCGATGCAGAGCATAATATTTGCCGTTAACACGTTCAGGGAAAATCACTACATCTTTATTGTCTGGATGGAAAATAATGCCCTTCCGTTCAAAATGTACAAAATCCTTCGTGTAAATAAGCGGCACGACTATCCCGCATTCGGACGCTCCAGTATATGTGATATAATAGCCATCCTCCAGCTCGGTAATCCGCGGGTCTTCCACCCCGAACGTCTCATATTCGGTCGCCGGTTGAATGGCAGGCTCCGAACCCACTTGAAACGAGATGCCGTCCTTGCTGCGGGCTACTCTCAGATGGGAGATCGAAGTGAGATAGTTCTGTGTTGGTGTCTTGATTACACGCGGATCAGAAAAGTCATTCTCGGGGGCATAAGGAATCTCTCTTATTACAATGCTATCCTGTTTTAAGTCGTAAATTGGTGTTAAGTAAATACCCGGTCTGTCATTAATCGGTCGTTCTGCTACCCGCAGCAGTAGAATGACTTCATCCCGAAGCCGGGCAACCCCGGCATTAAATACTCCGATTACCTCCATATCCGGCCGTGACGGCGTAATGTCGGAAGGGCTTAAAATCGGATTATGCGGCGTACGATAAATACTCATAAGTAATCCCCTTTGTATGGTAATACTTATATTGTAACTTTCATTAGAAAGCGCTCTCTACAGATAACCTTCCTTATTTGGGGTTGTTTTCTTGATTGGCTGGTCAGAAAAAATAAATTAACAAGGAGAGTTGGACAAATTTTTCGCCCTATCCGCATACAAAAAGGTCCCCACAGCTAAACTCTTTTTTTCAAAGTGTCTAGTCTATGCGGGACCAGCTTTACAAATTAGGATTTAATTTTCAATAGCCTGCTGGCATTCCCATATAACACTTTGTCTAAAACTCCCGCATTCCAGCTATGCTTAGTGTAATGTTTCCCAGTTCAGCCTCAAGACTTTGAATTCGCGAAGTAACAGACGGTTGAGACAAAAATAATGCTTTAGAAGCTTTGTTAATGCTACCAAAATGCGTTACGTAAACAAAAGCCTCAATATTCTCAATATTCATAGCTGTAACTCCTTGTCATCTGTAGTTTCGATACCTATTTCTTTGGGGAATATTGAGCTTTAATGAGATACCATATACGACTGGCGATTTCTTTAGCTTCCGCTAAATGAGGAGTGTCTATAAAAGACTCATGGAATGCTTTCAAATTATTCTCCAATACATAAAAACGCGGCTGCTCTCTGGTTAGCTCTTCAAGCAAATAGCTGGAGAACTGCTCGCCTTTTTCATTACGATCGGCATTCGATACATTAATACCTTCTATAAAGCCTGAAAGCTGCGTACTAACCGTTTCGAAAGTAACTTTATGCTTTTGAATTTTTTGCTGGAGAATTTGCACGGTTCCATCATCTATAATAATTTCTTTTCGTTTCACTTTATCTTTAATTATGACTTCAATATTTTGAACAACTGATTTTGCCATTTTAAGCGGATCATATGACATAGAATGAGCATCGCCCCAAGCCATCATCAGATGATGCAGCATGCCGTAAAACAACACAGCACATTCAAAGGCATACGGGCGAATTTCCTCACCATATACGTCAACAAATCTACCCGACAGCCACCCAATTTCGTAAATCCGGTTTTGAGCGATAATTTTTTTTAACTCACGGTCCTGCGCTCTAAAAACCGCCTCGAAAAGTGAAAATATATTTTTTTCCTGATTTACATACATTAAAATCGCAATTTGCTCGGTTAAAACGTCAACATCGTTCTCATTCCGACCGACCAAAACCTCATTTCGCCTTAAGCTGGCTTCATATCTGGCCTGCTCCAAAATAGCAAGCAAGCATTCATTTTTTGAGTTGAAATAATTATAAAATGTACCCTTTGAAATACCCGCATGATTGATAATGTCTTGAATTGAAGTATTTTGAATGCCCTTTTCAATGAAAAGCTGCATGGAGGATTCCAGAACCTTCCTCTTTCTATTGTTCATATTCTCTTTCCCCTATTTCCGAATTATACTACGATTCTATCCCGAAAACGCTTTTATATCAACGGTTTTGGATTACCAGTATAAAAAAGTTGAAAAAAATGAACCACAGGTATAAAATAGCTCAGTACACCAAAATAGATTGTGAGGTCCTTCGACATGAATACAGCAGCAACCCCAAAGAAACCGCCGTATTTAATGATTATCGTGTTATTCGTCGGTGCATTCGTAGCTTTTTTAAATAATACGCTGTTAAACGTTGCTTTGCCTACTATTATGGCTGACTTTAACATCGCTGATTATTCAACTGTACAATGGCTGGCTACCGGATACATGTTAGTTAGCGGGATTTTAATTCCGACAACGGCTTTTTTAATTACACGTTTTAAAACACGCAACTTGTTTATCTTATCCATGATTATCTTTATCATCGGTACAGCTATGGCAGCTTATGCTCCATCATTCGGTGTTTTGTTGGTTGGTCGGATGATCCAGGCAGCAGGCGCAGCATCGATGTCACCAATATTAATGAACGTCATGCTGATTAGCTTCCCTGTTGAAAAACGCGGAGCTGCAATGGGGGTTTTCGGTCTCGCCATGATATTGGCACCGGCAATCGGTCCTACTCTTTCCGGTTATATCGTTGAGCATTATAAATGGAATGTATTATTTGAAATGATCCTTCCAATTGCAATTATCAGCTTATTGCTGGCTATCTGGAAGTTAGATAACGTATTACCTAACAAAAAAGCAACCATTGACTATTTGTCGATCGTGTTCTCAACCATTGGTTTTGGTGCTTTGTTATATGGATGCAGTTCTGCAAGTACTGCAGGCTGGTCTGATATTACCGTATATGGAACCATTATCATCGGTGTGGTCGGTATAGCGCTGTTTATTTATCGCCAAATTAAACTGGAAGAGCCATTGTTAGACCTGGCAGCTTATAAGCATCCCATGTTTGCACTAGGCTCCTTAATTTCAGCCGTATTGTCCGTGGCTATGTTCTCCGGCATGATTTTAACCCCGGCCTATGTACAAAACGTTCGTGGTATTGATCCCTTCGAAGCCGGTTTGATGATGCTTCCTGGCGCCGTAGTCATGGGTCTCATGTCGCCGATTACAGGTAAGCTTTTCGATAAATTTGGACCACGTATTCTGGCTTTAATCGGTCTGATTATTACTACAGTTGCAACTTTCTTCTTAACAAAGCTTCAAGTTGACTCAAGCTATGCTTACATTATTTCTGTTTATACGGTCCGTATGTTCGGTATTTCGCTGGTAATGATGCCAATTATGACTAACGCGTTAAATGCATTGCCCGCTCGTTTGAATCCGCATGGCACTGCAATTAACAACACTATTCAACAGGTTGCAGGATCGATTGGTACGGCCGTGTTAGTAACCATCTTCAACTCACACACCAAAGCTCGCGCTGCTGAAATTGCCGCTGAAATGAAAGCACAAGCAGCAGCTTCAGGAGCAACAGCTACAAAAGAACAAATTGCCGCAATGACCCAGCAAGTGACACAAAAAGCGCTACTGGACGGCATCAACTATACTTTCCTGGTTGCAACAGGTGTCACAGCGGTCGCGCTAATTCTTTCATTCTTCTTGAAGCGCTCCAAACCCGCAGCTAAAGCAAACAATATGACAGCTGTTAAAGGGGAATAAGTGAGTGAAATGAATGAATGAGTGAATAAGAAATTAAGAGAATAAGGAAATATATGAATAGGTGGATAAGAAACACGCTGAGGGTGCTCTTTTTACTCTACCTTCTGCATTTGAGAATTGGAAAGATGGGCTGGGGTTCAAATCACTGTTAACCCCACCCCCATCTCCCTATCTTCCTCTACTCCAAAAAAGGAGCCTTTAAAGGTATCGGATTCCATCAGATTGTATGACCAGGGTTATATGTAATGGAGTCATGTTACTGAAATACTGAGATACTAAATTACTGTGATAACGAGATACTGAAATGCTGAAATACTGAAATACTGACATACTGGGATACTGGGATACTGGGATACTGGGATACTGGGATACTGGGATACTAAATTATTGCAAATGGCCATAGGGATTATAAGTGCTTAGTTGAACCAAACTGTCGATAACTAACTATTGCTACTGAATTAGGTGCAAGCGCAAACGTACACTAATTCTGCTATTTCACGCTCCACCGTCCGATTCTATGGGATTATTACCACTATTTCCACCATTTCGAGCTCCACCGTCCGATTCTATGGGATTTTTACCACTATTCCCGCCATTTCACGCTCTACCGTCCGATTATGTGGGAGTTGAACTAGACTGAATATAACTAAAAATTAAACCCCGATTAGTTGGCACTAAAAAGTGCTGCTAATCGGGGTTTTGTCTATTCTAAGCAGCTCATCAAACCGTTCACTCCATTATCTTGCGGTTAAGCCGCCATCAATTACAAATTCAGATCCGGTTGAATAGCTTGATTCATCTGAAGCCAGGAACAGCACCAGATTAGTTACCTCTTCTGATTTGGCTACCCGTTGCAGCGGTACATGCTTTGCTAATTGATTAATAGCTTCAACAGCATCGCCTTGAGTGACCATCGGAGTTTCAATAATACCGGGATGCACGGAGTTCACACGAATACCATAAGCGGCAAATTCCATTGCAGCCGCTTTCGTCATGCCACGTACTGCAAATTTGGTATCTGTATAACCAATTGCCCCGGCAACCAAGCCGTTCATGGATGAAATATTAACAATAGATCCGCCTTCAGCTTTTTGCATGGATGAAAGAACGGCCTTCATACCTAAAAATACAGAAATCTGGTTAATATCAACGATTTTGCGATACTGCTCCTCTGTCATATTTGCGATCGTATTGTTAACACTAATCCCGGCGTTGTTTACCAGAATGTTTACTGGACCAAAAGCCTTTTCGGCTTCAGCAATAACATTATCCCAATCAGCAGCTTTGGATACATCCTGCTTAACAAACTTGGTGTTTTCCCCCAATTCCTTAGCAAGCGCGCTGCCGCTTTCCTCATTTAAATCTGTGAATACGACCTTTGCACCTTCCGCAGCAAATCTGCGAACATGGGATTCGCCCATACCACGCGCACCGCCAGTAACTATAGCTACTTTTCCTGCTAGTCTACCCATCAGCTGATAGCTCCTTTTAAACAATTATTTAATACATAAGTTAATTATAAACTAAAAATTTTTATTATCAAAATTTGAAGCTCGCCACAGTGTCCTAGAAATAAAATAGAGCTCACATTGATGAACATCTCAACATCAACATGAACTCTCCTTCAAAGCACCAAAAGATACAATTGCTACAAGCGATTTTTCTGCATCCATCTGGTTCCATAATCGACTAATTCGGCCTGTGGCATCAGCATAGCTGCTGCTCCTGCAATTCGCCCCCGTATGACTAGTCCCGTATCCTTTTCAAAATCACTGCCAATTTGCTCAAAATCATCCGAATTAAATTCTATATCGTTGAACTGAACCCATTTGCGTTCGGAATCAATCATCATCGGTGCCTGATTGGTGATCGGTTTTTTAGATAGATAGCTGGCTCTGTACTCCGCCAAATGAAGCGAGGTATTCGAATGATGCGTTACACCCATCAGCAGTACCCAACCCTTATTATCGTATACCCGCGCTAGTGGAGACTCTTCTCCCAAGCTATTATCCAGACTGTGATGCCCTGCTATGAAATCAGCATTGGAACCTCTGGCAGCAAAGGAAACCTGAGGGTGCCCGCTTCTTTTCGTCCCGGTCTGTCTTCTGAACGTATCCGGTATAATCCCCATTCCCCATAACGGTGTCAAGTCTACTTGATATGGAGGCATTTCCTTACGAATATTATCCCACCATGCTTCCGGCACCGGAGGATTGCTCCAGCCTGCCGGATCGCTTAAATCACCTGAATGAGTCGGCATAACTAATGTTCCCGTCTCGCCAACAGCCCCCTCAAGCGCAAGTAATACCGACACAGGTCCGCCCAGCACCCAACTGCCTAACGACTTAAATGAAGAGTGAATCAGAAGAGTCATTCCTTCCGTCACACCCAATCGCTCGAGATCGCTTCGGAGTGTACTGACCGTAATTAAATTTCCTTCAATAGGCTTTGGGTTCTTATTATCTTCCATGCTCTCTTACCCCCAAAAAAGCTGTTATCTTTGTTGTCTACTATAAATATAGCTTAATATCGGTAATAATAGGAGCGAGTGCAAATAATGATCACTAAAATTTTAATGCTGTTAACATTTCTATAAATAGTGTATGATGTAAACAATATACCCCTCAAGGGTATATTTGAACTACGATAAGAAAGCAGGGATGTGTCATAATAAAATTCCGAACAGCTGATATAGACCAAATTGCAGCCTCCAAGGAGCTTCAACAAGCACTGTATAGACGAACCCTTCTTATCGTTCTGCTATCACAGACCTTAGGTGGAGCTGGGCTTGCCGCAGGAATAACCGTCGGAGCCCTTTTAGCTCAGCAAATGCTTGGTGTTGAAAGCTTGTCAGGTTTGCCCACAGCCCTTTTCACACTAGGATCAGCCTTATCCGTGTATGTGGTTGGACGAATTACCCAATCCTACGGCAGGCGGCTTGGCCTGTCCTTAGGCTTCATTACTGGAGGAATCGGTGCACTTGGTGTTGTTCTTGCCGCTAATCTGAACAGCATCGTATTGCTGTTTATCGCTTTACTCATTTATGGCGCCGGATCATCCACCAATTTGCAAGCGCGTTATGCCGGCGTTGACCTCGCGCAAAAGCATCAGCGAGCGAAATCCGTCAGCATCGCTCTCGTTGCAACAACATTTGGCGCCGTCGCCGGGCCGAATTTGGTTACCCCCATGGGCAAGGTGTCAGAGTCATTAGGCATGCCTGCACTGGCAGGACCGTTTCTGCTGGCAGCCGTTGCTTATATTTCGGCAGGACTTGTTTTATTTTTCCTGCTGAGACCGGACCCACTCATCGTTGCCCGATCAATTGAAAATAACAAAGCAGCTCTTCATCATAAGGAATCCAAACAGGCTTCCCAACCGCTGGCGCAGCGATTTGGAATCATTACAGGTGCGATGGTGCTTGTGCTTTCGCAAATTGTTATGGTAGCGATCATGACCATGACGCCTGTCCATATGGAGCACCATGGCAGTACATTAACTGCTGTCGGTATGGTTATTGGACTGCATGTAGCCGCCATGTACTTGCCGTCCTTAATGACCGGATCACTTGTCGATAAAATCGGACGGGTAAAGATGGTTCTCGCCTCAGCCGCTACACTTACTGCTGCCGGCCTGCTGGCCGCCTTCACTCCAGGGGATTCCACAATGCTGCTGACGTTTGCATTAATTTTGCTTGGACTAGGCTGGAATTTCGGCTTAATCAGCGGAACAGCTATCGTCGTTGATTCGACTACGATCCAAAACCGCGCCAAAATACAGGGCTCCATCGATGTTGGTGTCGCTATAGGAGGTGCAGCAGGCAGCTTGCTGTCGAGCGTCATTGTCGCATTCACCAGCTATGCCGCTTTAGGATTCGTAGGAGCTTATTTATCGCTGCTGCTTATACCATTTATCATTTGGGCTTCAGTCACAAAGCGCTTCAATGGGATAAATCAGGAAAGCTAATTTATATACTGCCGGAAAAACTCAATCTGTTCACGATTGAGCTTTACAGCCTCGGTATTTCTTATGTTGAGGTGGAATACATGATTAATGGATTTGTCACTATGGCCATATTCCTTGTAGATATGAAATATCTCTGCATCTTTTAATTTATCAAGGAATACTGGTCTGTGACCCACCAAAACATCATTCACACTGCACGCAACAAAAGACGGAGGAAAGGATGGAACAAGGTTTGCTTGGACATCCATTTCCTTTTCATATTTATAAATTTTTTTACCAAGGTAATCCCTTAATAAATTTTTCAAAAATCCATTTACAAATTTATTCTCCTCGTTTTTCACACGATCAAGCGGGTCAAATATTCCGCAATTTAATCCCAATGCTTTAATTCTGACATCAGGAGTTTGAATGCTAAACATTTCTGCATACCTTGGATTGGTACTGATAGCAGCATATTGACTTGCAATTTGTGCTCCGGCCGAATCACCTACAACGAACAAATTGTTTAGATCTATATTAAATTTTTTCGCGTTTTGCTTTAGCCAATGAAAAACCGTATTTACATCCACCAAAGCCACTGGAAATTTAAACTTCGGTGCAAGACGGTAATTAAAATTCACTACCGTAAACCCGTACTGGGCTAACTCCATACAGTAAAACTGATACGATTCTTTGTTCCCATATACCCAACCGCCGCCATGAACTGAAATAATAACGGGTAAAGGTTTTTCCGTACCCTTAGGATAATAGACATCAAGCAAATGGTCATCTGTCTGATCCCCATAGTAATCCAGGTTATCTTTTCTCTCAATTGTAAAGGGTGTAGTTAGTCCTCTATCTCTTTTAGCATCTCCCTTTTTAAACAACACATTTAAAAGAGTCGATGTTAACGACATACCATTACCCCCTCTTATTTTTCACTTCATCAATCTGCTTAATCTACGCCGCTGGCTAAGGTGATATTGAAATCAACCTGCTATAATAGTTTAAAGTTAATAACTATTTTTACTATAATAATAACACAGGTTCAATAATCTCTAATGAATGGAAGTTGAGTATATGTCAAACATAGAGGCAAAAAAACAGGAGATTTTAAATGCGTTTCAATTCAGGTTTGCAACAAAGGAATACGATGAGAGTAAAAAAATTTCAGAGGAAGATTTCCATTTCATTTTGGAAGCGGGAAGATTGTCACCGAGTTCCTATGGCCTTGAGCCCTGGAAATTTTTGATTGTACAAAACCCGGATTTCAGAGAACGCTTGATGAAAATAGCTTCAGGAGCAGCACGCCAGCTTCGCGGAGCAAGTCATTTTATCATTCTTCTCGCTCGCACTGACGTTAGGTACGATTCAGAATACATTATCAATCATATTAAAATGGTTCAAAAAACTCCTGATGAGTCTGCCAGCCTGTTAATTCAATCCCTGGAGGGCTTCCAAAACAGATGGAGGCTGTTCGAAAACGAGCGCGCAATATTGGATTGGTCCTCCAAACAAACCTATATCGCGTTAGCAAATATGCTGACGGCTGCTGCGCAAATTGGTATCGACTCTACACCTATTGAGGGCTTCAGCTTTGATGATGTAAATGCTCTGCTCGAAAGCGAAGGCTTATTAGACAACGGAAATTATAAACCTTCAGTAATGGCAGCCTTTGGATACCGTAAGGAAGATCCCGTCAGACCGAAAACGAGAAAAAATCTTAGCGATATTGTTGAGTGGGTATAAAAATTGATTATATTCATTCAGATGCTGTAGAAATTCGTGCAAATGTGCAGGCTTTTACTATAAAAAGTCTCAAAATGCGCTAAATTGCTGCAAACATGCAGGCTTTTCTAAAAATCCTCCTCAAACTAGACCCTTCCGAAAAAAAAGGCTGCACATTTGCAGCCTTTTGCTCATTTCTTTTTTTCTAATTTGAAAAAACTGTATTATTGCATCCTTTTCCGGATTTCGCACGACCGCTCGCTTTTCCGGAATCATATTACCTAGCTGTCAGATAACATCAGCCTTTTACAGCTCCTTCAATCATGCCTGCAATTAATTGCTTCTGGAAGATTAATACGATAATCAGAAGCGGTACTACACTAATCACTGAACCCGCCATAATCAAATGATATGGAGTATTATTGCTGTCCTCAAGCGCTTTTAGCGCAACCGACAAGGTCATGTTCTCTTGGGATCTGAGAATGACCGAAGGCCACAGGAAGTTATTCCACTGCTTGACGAATAAGATAATTCCGAGCCCGGCAAAGCCGGATTTCAGATTAGGCAACACGATCCGACGGAACAGCTTAAATTCGCTGCAGCCATCAATGCGGGCCGCCTCCAGCATCTCTTCAGGGAGTGCAGTACAATATTGACGCATAAAGAATATACCAAATGCATTCGCCAAATCCGGTAAAATAACGCCCCAAATGTTATCAATGAGGTTCATTCCTTTATAGATGGAGAACAAAGGAACCATCGTCGCTTCATGCGGAATCATGAGTGAAGCCAATACCATGATGAAGAGAAAGTTTTTCCCCTTGAAATGATATTTGGCAAATGCGAAACCAGCCAAGCTGCAAAAAATGAGAGCGACTACTGTAGAAGTGGTAGCCAGCAAAAAGCTGTTCCAGGTAATAATGCCGAATTTACGGTTAACAAACAGCTCCGTGAAGTTTTCCCAATGAAATACCTTGGGCACCCACATCGGCGGATTTATGAAAATTTCGCTAATATCCTTGAGCGAGGAGCTGAACAGCCAAAATAATGGGAACATCGTCGCTAGCGAAACCACGGCCATAATGATAAAGGTGGTTACGGACAGAAGCCCCTGCTTCCCCTCGTGATGCTTAATACGCTGCACTTTCAAAGCCTTTTCCATCTCACTCCCACCTCCTATTCCTTATCATCGAATACGCGCATCTGGATTAACGAGATTGTCATCATCAGAATAAAGAAGCAGACTGCAATAGACGACGCGTAACCGAAATTAAAGTTTTGGAAGCTTTCTGTATACAACATCAGAACAGGAGTTAAGGTAGAATTAAGAGGTCCGCCCTGAGTCAAAATGAACGGCTCCGTAAATAACGAGAAGGTTCCTATGGTGGACAGCACCGTACAGAATAACAGCATTTTTTTAACCAAAGGAATCGTTATGAAAAAGAAGCTTTTAATTTTTGTCGCTCCATCCACATAAGCTGCCTCATATAAATCCTTGGAAATATTTTGCAATCCTGTCATGAGCAGCAGCATATTGTAGCCAAGCCAACGGTACAGAACCATGATCGCCACAGAAATTCGTGCCCACCACGGCGATTCTAGCCAAGGGATCGGATTGTCGATGATGCCGATGTTACGAAGCACGCTGTTCACTAATCCGTTTTGTGTATTTAATAACAGAACAAATACAAAGGATACGGCTACTACGGATACGAAATTCGGAACAAACAGAGCCATCCGGAAAAAGCCTTTACCTACCATCCAGTTCGAATTCAGCATAGAAGCAAATATTAGTCCAAGAAACAGCATCAAGGGTACATACATTAGGAAGATTAATGAGCTGTTCCATAGGGACAGCCAGAAATTTTTGTCCCCGAACAACCGGATATAATTTTCGAATCCTACCATTGTCTTCTCGCCTGACCCATTCCAGTCCGTAAAGCTGATATAGATGGAATACAGAATGGGATACAGGGAGAAGACGAAAAACAGGAGGAAATAAGGCGAGATGTAAATATAGGGAGCTATCTTCAACTGCTTATTTAATCTGGATGTCATATCGTCCCCTCCAATCCTATCAGAAATATGTTGCTATTCTCTCTTTGTTTTACTGCGAAGCTCGTCCGCCATATCCTTCAAGGCCTGCTCAGAGGTTGAATTGTTAAGGAATACCTTAGCCCATACATCTGTCATCAGCTTATTAGCCATAGGGAAATCAGAAGTATATGCCAATGGGTAAGTATTAGCCAAAGATTCAGCATAGACCTTGCGGATGGCCTGATTGTTAAAGTATGTTGAAGGCTCATCAATGGCAGGGTTGTTTTCAATCATCATGGCCGGGAATAGTCCTGCATCGGACATCATTTTTACCTGATTTTCTTCGCTGCCGAGCATAAATTCAATGAACTGCCATGCTTCTTCAGGATGCTTGGAATTTTTGTTGATGGCCAGATTGGAGCCGCCTTGGTTGGCGCCTGAGTATTTGTCATCCTTTGACCATTTCGGCATCATAGCTACAGACCATTTCCCGCTATCTGACGGGGAGTATTGATTTTCAATAATGGCGTCATGCCATGATCCGCCTACAACCGTAGCAATTTGTCCGTCACGGATTCCATTTCCCCATTGGTCAGTATTAGCACGTGCATCAAATACGAGATTTTCCTTCTGCATGTTGATCAAATAATCGGCAATTTCCTTTATTTCCGGTGAATCTACCGCTACCTTTCCTTGGTCATCAAAGTACCACAGACCACGCTGCCACATCATAGATTCAAATATCCGGTTGCTGGAATTGGTTTTGGAGTCACCGTACATGAAAGCTCCGGTTTTTTCCTTAACCAGCTTTGCTGCTTGATAATAATCGTCCCAGGTCTGAATTTTTTGGGCTACCTCAACCGGATCGGTTGGAAGTCCTGCCTGAGCAAACAAATCATTGCGATAAAACATGACGACCGGGCCACTATCCCACGGCATGGCGTAGGTTTTGCCATCCTTTGTAGCATCCTCCCATTTGTATGGGCTCATCTTTTCTTTATAAGGTGCTACCTTGTCGGTAATATCAAGCAAGGAATCGATCTGTACAATTTGCGCCAGATTTGTGGATTCCACTGTAATAATGTCCGGCACAGCATCACCCGTATTGGAGGTGATTAAATATTTCGAATACAAATCCGTTGATTTCATGTTCTGGAATTCAACCTCGATGTTTGGATACTTAGCCTTAAAGGCTTCCATGTTCAGATCCAATCCGTCCTTGGCCGTTTCCCAAGTCCACACGACCAGCTTGACCTTCTCTCCGCTCTCGCCTTGTTTGACTGCCGTGTTGTCACTCTTATTACTCGAGCAAGCTGTAGCCAATAGAGAAATCATCAGGCAAGAAACAAGAACATAGATTATACTTTTCTTTCTCATTATTCGTAACCTCCCTTAGATGTATAGCACTTCTTTCACTAGTATCATAAAATTTTTGAAAGGGCTTTCAAACTGACATATGTTTGATAATAGTGTGTTCTTTTTCGATAAATAAAAAAACGCCCAAAAAATCAGGGCATTGGAGTAGTTTTGTTGGAATCCGTCGTCATTTTGTTTGAATGCGGTATTGACCGGGAGTAAGCTCGGCTTTTTTCTTAAACCATTTGGAGAAGTATTTGACGTCTTGTATGCCCACCTTTTCAGCTACTTCCTCTGTACGGATTGAAGTTGCGCTTAGGAGCTCCTTGGCTTTTTCCAGCTTGCGCTCGGAAATAAAGGAGATAATGCTGCTTCCTGTTGCCTCCTTGAAAATAGTGCTGAAATAACTACGGCTAACTCCTATCTGGGTAGCTACATCCGCTGCGCGCAGGTCGTTCTGCAAATGCTGGTCAATGTAATCAATCGCCTTTATAATGTCTTCCTTATGGGTATCCTGCAGCAGCTTCACACCAGCCTCAATTCTCCATAACCTGAACAATGCTTCAGCATGGCAGAACCATTCCCCTTCACTGTTGATTGCTGCGCTTTGCCGCCAAGCCAGCCCGCTATTTTTCAACTGCATTTCCACTAGTGAAGCTTGAACCACGGGTAAGGATAACTGATGGCAGGTCACGAGAGCAGCATGCTCATCTATTTGCAGATAGCCGATTTGCCCTGGGCTAGCAGCAATAATATGCTCCCATTGATTACGAAGCGGAAGTATGTTGCCCTCCCCTGCTTTTTGAGAAAAATATACATACATCATATAACACTTGCTAAGCATCCAATGCCATTCCTTGCGAAGCATCTGCGATAACTGCTGTTTTGCCGCATAGCTGTTTTGATGCAGCCATATGCCCAATGCTCCTTCCCCATCACTCTTGCTTTGTACAGAAGGAGAATCTGCAGCTGCGCTGGCAGCCTGGCGTTTGACTGCCAGCTGATCAAATTGCTGACGAATCCGTTGAAGGGCATCATCCATGTGCTCATCATCCATATCGGTTTTCACTATATAATCATGAATTCCGATCTGAATCCCGCTTCTCGCATATTTGAAATCCCGATGGCAGCTTAAAAAGAGAATTGCCGTATCCGGAGCCGTTGCTTTAATTTTTCTGGCCAGCTCAATCCCGTCCATCTCCGGCATAACGATATCTGTAATGACCAGTTGCGGCCTATACTGTACAAACTTCTGCCAGCCCAAGCTGCCATTAGGCGCATCGTCCACGACCACCATCCCATGCTTCTCCCAATCCGTTGTCATACGAAGTCCTTTACGCACTAACTGCTCATCATCAACAATAAGCACTTGAATTAAAGATGCATGTCCATTGTTGTCTTTAACCATGATAAAGTCACCTTCGTTCCTTGATTTCTGTTCGATTCGATCGAGAGACCATAACTATTGCCGTAATGCTGCTTAAATCGTTCATCCACATTCCGTAGACCCAGCCCGCCTTGCTTGCCGGGGATTTTCCTGCCCGATGCTAAATATTCCATATGCTCCGGTTTTACACCGATCCCATCATCCTCCAGCACCATGTACAACTCATTTCTCTCAGAATACACCTTCATTGTAATGCTGCCTTGTCCATCCCGGAATCCATGAAAAAAAATATTTTCGAGCAAAGGTTGAAACACCATGCGAGGCACGAGACAATCCTCCAGCCCGGGCTCCACCTCCAAATCGAAGGTAAATGCATCATCATAGCGATATCGCTGTATTTCAATAAAATGATATGCGATATCAAGCTCCTTCTGTAAAGGAACCAACGTCTGCTTAAAATTAAAGCTTCCCTCAAGAACCACAATTAAATGCTGAAGCATTTTGTGAATTTCCGGTTGATGAGCCAGCTTGGCCTTCCACTGGATCGAATTCAGCGTATTAAACAATAAATGAGGATTAATCTGATAGTGAAGAATTTGCAGCTCAGCTTCACTTTTAAGCTTTTCCGTACGACTGATTTCATGCACCAATGCAATGAGCTGCTCTGTCATTTTATTAAAGCTTTCACTTAGAAAGCCAAGCTCATCCTTCGACATGACCGGAGTTCTGATCAGCAGGTCGCCTTCTCCAAATCTGCGCATGGAATGAGCCAGCTTCTTGATCGGCATCGTAAATCGAAATGAAAAAAAGCTCGCAAGACCGATACCTAGCAAAATAGCCAAGACAGAAATAAGAATGGAATATCGCAAAATAACCGTCGAGGATTCGTAAAAATCCGCATATCTGATTCTGGCTTCTACAATCCAATTTTCCATATCCAAAGATCGGGACCAGACGATATCATCGTCTTGAAGAACAAAATCGGTTGAGGTCTGAAGCAATGTTTGTCCTGACTGGTCCCTTATCTGCAAATGAGAGCGGGTATCCTTTTCAAACGATTTGATCAGCTCAATCACTGTATCCGCTTTCATATCAATCAATATTTTACTGCCGTTCGGCAAACCAAATGAGTTCTTTAAAGGCATCATCAGGCTAATTACATACGCATTATCCTGTGTTGAATAATAATCGGGTATGTGAATGGACACATGCCTCCGGTCATAGGCAGAGATCGATGTCCAAAATTTTGAATTCGCCAGCTTCTCGCTCACGATCAGATCATTGCCTATTATTCTCCCGGAAGGAGTGATCACGGCTACTTTAAACATGTTATTGCCCAAGGAGGTTAGATAATTGTGAAAATCTCTCTCTTCAACATACCTGGTATAAGTTGTTGGCGATTCCTCACCAATATAGATCGAGGAAGCTATTAAATACGTCAATATATTTCCGGTAATTTGATCCATTTGCCGCAGATCGGTATCTATATGGATTTTCAGCTGCTCTACAGCGTACATCCCGTAACTGCCAAACTGTGTATTTACGACCTCTGAGGATTTATGGAACGAAAAATAACTAAGCGCTCCTACCGGTAATACAGCCGCAATAAAAAATACAAGCAGCAGCTTGGTACGCACACTTCCGTTGATTTTTAACTGGTGTAGCTTGCCCCAAAAATTTTTCATCCCTGTACCTTCTTCTGGCTGTCAACATATTATAATTTTTATTAGTATATCAAAAATACTTGTTAATTTGAACAAATGGTGTCCCCATGTAAAATAATGGAGACACCTGATTTGTTCACTTATTCATCTTCCTTAAAAACTGGAGTTATCGTAATCTCAAAAGTAAATTCCTTCTCATCCAAACGATAGACTTCCAAAAGCTCCGGTCCGCAGGAATTTGAGCCTACGCCGCTCATTTTATAATCTAAATGGACAATTGTCTCATCTCTGCGTTGCAGCTCGTACGTATGCTGTGCCGCCGTCAAATCCTCCGGAGTAAAATGAGAGGCGTTGAATGAAAACGCCAGTGGTCCTGCGAATTTCAAGCCCATTCCTTGCTCGTTGGTTACGATCACCCATTCTGTCCCATCATGCGAGCCATTCTCCTGAGGCATGACATACGGGATGAACAGGTCGTCAACTGTAGTTAAATATTTGCCTTTTCTTGTGCTATGATTTTTATCTATATAGCTTTCATGAGGACCATTGCCGAAATACTCCACTTCCTCGGTCCCCGAAGGCATCGTAACCTGCAGCCCGAACCTTGGCAGGAATATCAGATCCTCGCGTACACATACATCCACCTTCAAATCCACCTGACCATTTCCAATTACGCGCCAATGAGCAGTTCCATGCAATAATGGAGGCTTAATATAGCCGCCAAGAGAGAATTTCACTGAAATGGCTACCATCGTCCCGTCCTGCTCTGTAACCTCTGTCTTGTATACATGCATATGCGCCCGGTCATAGCCCTCTTCACACCACTGCCGTTTGACTTTGCGGTCGTTATCAATTGGTGCGCGCCAAATATTAAAGCCAAGAGGCTTGTTAAGCATTTCTACTCCATGCTTGGTCATGGAGATAAACGTACCATTATACGTATCGAAGACATGTCTGAAGTCAAAGCCTTCAATGATGAGCTGATCCTTCCGCTTAACAATTTCGATTTCGTTATTTCTAATAACCTCTGCTTCTTTCGCCAATCGTTCCACCGGAAGCTGAAATTGCTCGAAGGTCACTTCATGGCCGGCTGGTCCAAATTGCTGATCTTCTTTCAGTCGACAGGATACGGTTAATATATAAGTCCCCTTAGCAGCCTGCGGGCAATGATACGGTAATTCCACGTTCCCTGAGCTATGGGCAGTAATTTCACCTAGCTCCAAATACCCCTGCTCCACAAGAACTCCTTCTTCTTCTGTCTTCCAGAATAATCTCAAGTGAGATAAATCAATAAAGTCATATAAATTGTTGATTTTAATAATGCCTTTTGCCAAATCCACCGCTTCAAATGAAACAGGGGCAACAATTTTTTTCAGCTCCAGCAGGCCTGTATGCGGAATTCTGTCCGGTGACACCAATCCATCGATACAGAAGTTCCCGTCATTAGGCTCGTCTCCAAAATCCCCGCCATAAGCATAATAAGGAGTACCATCCTCGGAGGTTGTCAAAATACCGTGGTCAGACCATTCCCATACACAGCCGCCCATCAGCTTCGGATATTTATAAATGACATCCCAATATTCCTTCAGATCGCCGGGACCATTGCCCATAGCATGGCTGTATTCACACATAAACATAGGCTTCGTGCTGTTCTCATTCTTGGCGTACGCTTCAATATAGGCTGGCGATGAATACATCCGGCTCTCCATATCCAATACCTCGACATCCGGGCTTCCGAAATGCCGCGGATCAGAGCCTTCATAGTGTACGGGTCTTGAAGCATCACGTGCCTTCGTCCATCTGGCCATAGCCATATGGTTCTCATCATAGCCCGATTCATTTCCCATGGACCAAATAATGACGGATGGATGATTTTTGTCCCGTTCAACCATACGCTCTGCGCGCTCTATAAAGGCCGGTCTCCATTCCGGAATACGGGTCAGCATGTTAAAATTCCCGATGGCATGGAATACGCCATGACACTCCAGATCGGCCTCATCAATCACATAGAAGCCATATTCGTTGCACAGCTGCAAAAATCTTGAATCATTAGGATAATGAGAAGCTCTGATCGTATTGATGTTATGCTGCTTCATCAGCTTCAAATCGGCAATCATATGATTGATAGGAACCGTCTGGCCCAGTACCGGATGAGAATCATGCCGATTGACCCCTTTTAGCTTCACCGGAACATGGTTGATATAAAATACGCCATCAGAAATCTCTATAGTTCTAAACCCGACAGCAAAATAGAACACTTCTTCTCCCACTGAAATATATAAATGGTACAAATTAGGAGCTTCAGCAGACCATAGCTGCGGCCGATCAACCTCAAGCACAACGGAGCCCGTCTCATTTACCTGGCACTTTCCTCCCGCTATGACTTGCCCTTCAGCATCGGTCAGCTTGACCTCAGCTTCAACCTCTCCGATCGATTCCAGCTCGCAGGTTACAGTTGCTTTGTCCAGATCACCGTTTAATTCCGTACGATTAAATACGTCCCGAAGGTGCTGTGGACTTCTTGCGAGCAAATAGACATCCCGGAAAATACCTGAGAATCTCCAAATATCCTGATCCTCAATATAGGAGCCATCGCACCATTTCAGCACCATAACGGCAATTTTATTTTTACCCGCTTGTACATAAGGTGAAATATCAAACTCAGCCGGCATCCGGCTTCCCTGGCTATATCCAACCCATGTACCGTTAATCCACAAATAGAAGCAAGAGTTCACGCCTTCAAATACAATGTACTTCTGTTTACCCTCCCAATCCTTGGACAAATTAAATTCCCGAACATACAGCCCCGTTGGATCGGCATTTGGAACATAAGGCGGATCACAAGGAAAAGGGTAATTCACATTCGTATAGTGAAGCTGATCATAGCCTTTCACCTGCCAGCAGGAAGGAACCAGCAACTCGTCCCAATCGCTTACATCAGCATCCACGTGATAAAATCCGTCCTCGACCTGTTGAATCGACTCATGATATTTGAATTTCCAATTCCCGTTCAGGGTTCTATAAAAAGGAGAGCGTCCTCTTTGCTGCTGCAGTGCCGATTTCCCGTCTGCAAAAGGAATATAGTAAGCTCTTGCAGCCTCCCTGTTTTTATGCAGCACGTTCAAGTCTTCCCAGTACTTAGGCAGATTGATCATCATCATTCTCCTCGCTCATCATTCAGCTTAGTCTATTGCACATCTATTCTAATTGATGTGAAAAGGCTTTCAAACCGATTCTTGTTTGAATTAAGGGCTTTTTTGTTTGAATCGCATAAGGTCCATTTTACCACTCGGCAACAGAGCCATCGCGATGGCGCCATACCGGATTTCTCCAACGATGTGGAGCTTCGGCTGCCATTTTCACAACATATTCTTCATTCACCGTAATGCCCAGCCCCGGACCCTGAGGAATTTGGACAAAGCCATCATCATACGCAAATACACCCGGATCTACGATATAATCCAGCAGGTCATTGCCCTGATTGTAATGAATACCGAGACTTTGCTCCTGTATTACAGCATTATGCGCTGTCGCATCCACTTGAAGGCATGCCGCCAGAGCTATCGGCCCAAGAGGGCAGTGAGGAGCAACCGCTACATCATAAGCTTCAGCCATAGCAAAGATTTTTTTGCATTCTGTTATACCACCCGCATGGGATAAATCCGGCTGGATGATATCAACGTAACCGTCCTCCAGAAGCGATTTGAAGTTCCAGCGCGAAAACATTCTTTCCCCCGTAGCGATCGGCGTGCTCGTATGGTTAGCGATTTCGCGAAGCGCTTCATTATTCTCGGGAAGCACGGGCTCTTCGATGAACATTAGACGGAATTGATCAAGCTCCTTCGCCAATACCTTTGCCATCGGTTTATGAATACGTCCATGGAAATCCACGCCAATCCCAAAATCCGGTCCTACAGCACTTCTGATAGCCGCTACTCTTTCTACTACCTGGTCTACCTTGTCATGGCTATCGATATATTGCATTTCCTCCGAGGCATTCATCTTGATCGCTGTAAAGCCGGCCTGCTTTTTCTCCAGCGCAGCTTGTCCAACATCACTCGGACGATCTCCGCCAATCCAGGAATATACGCGCATCGATTCCCGGCAGGCTCCGCCAAGCAATTGATATACGGGTGCATTGAAGTATTTCCCCTTGATATCCCATAAAGCCTGATCAATCCCGGCAATCGCACTCATCAGAATGGGACCCCCGCGATAAAATCCGCCGCGGTACATGACCTGCCAATGATCCTCGATACGAAGCGGGTCCTTGCCGATAAGGAAGTCCATTAATTCATCCACAGCAGCCTGAACAGTATGGGCCTTGCCTTCAATAACCGGCTCTCCCCAGCCCACAATTCCCTCATCCGTCTCAATTTTAAGAAACAACCAACGCGGGGGAACAATAAATGTCTTATAGCTTGTAATTTTCATATGATTCTCTCCTTATCCTCTTGCGCTTGTAATAGCCGCTTTAAACTTCTGAGCCAGCTCCGTAATATCGCCATATCTGCCTTCTGCAATAGCCGCCTTGTCCAGCAATGAACTTCCCAGGCCTACGGCTGCCGCCCCGGCCCGGATAAACTCGGCCACATTATCCAGCGTTACCCCGCCCGTCGGCATCATCGGAATACCTGTCAACGGTGCTGAGACCTCTTTAATATAATTGACGCCAAGAGAAGAGCCCGGGAAAATCTTCAGCATGTCCGCTCCCCATTCGTAGCCCTTTGCAATTTCCGTAGGCGTCAGCACACCGGGTATAGAAATACGTCCATAGTGATTCGTTATTTTAATCGTTTCTTCATCCAGTATCGGCGAGAAAATAAAGTCCGCTCCCGCCTGAATGGCCTTTTCCGCTACCTTGGCATTAAGTACGGTACCGGCGCCAACCAGAACATGCTTGCCGTATCTTTCCTTTAGCATAGGAATGATCTCGAATGCCCCGTCTGTGTCCACCGTAATCTCCAAAGCTTCCACTCCGCCGGCTACCAGTGCATTTGTAATCCGCTGCACTTTATCACCTGGAGGTCTTCGCACAACAGCTACTATGCCTGAGTTCATCAGCTTGACCAACTGCTCTTGTTTTGTCATATGCTCCACACTCCTATCGTTTTACATTTTGGTAGTCTTCAGTGCTGTTGATCCTGTAGAGCAGCTCCGTCTCATTAGGCAGCCCCTCAACATCACCATTAACACCTACAGCAATTGCCCCCATCGCACCGGCTCTAAGGGTTGCCTGTTCAAGCTCTTCCCCATGCAGAAGTCCACTGATGAAGCCCGCGGCAAACGCATCTCCCGCTCCCACCGGATCAACCTCCTCTGCCGGAAAAGGAGCCATATAGCCGCTATGCTGTGCCGACTTGTAATACGCACCTTTGCTGCCAAGCTTCACGACCACACCTGCTACTCCTGGCCTTAGCAGAGCAGCAGCGATATCCTCCGGCTGTGTGAAGCCCGTCAGCAGTTCTCCTTCATCCAGCCCGGGTAAAACGTAGTCTGCGGAGCCGGCCAGCTCCAGTAAAATTTCCTTGGCTGCTTCTTCACTTTCCCAGAGCTTCCAGCGCACATTCGGATCAAAGACAATTTTTAGGCCCCACTTCTTGGCTGCCGCAACCGCCTTGCGTGTTAATGCCAGGCAATTCGAGCTCAAAGCAGGGGTAATTCCTGTAATATGCAAAATTTTAAAGCCAGCCAGATATTCTTCATCCAGTTCGTCAGGATGCATCAGACTAGCTGCAGAATGACGGCGATAATAATAGACCCCCGTCTTCCCGCGGGAGCGCTGTTCTTTAAAAAACACACCTGTAGGAGCATCACTAATACACATGCATCTTGAGGTATCTATGCCATATCCTCTAATCCGGTGAAGCACATACCGTCCAAAGGGATCATCTCCCAGCTTGCTGAACCATCCCACGCGATGTCCCAATTTAGCCAACCCGATGGCTACGTTAGACTCGGCGCCAGCCATTTGCTTGTTGAATTGATGGACATACTCCAACGGTAGATTCTTATCCGAGCTGAACAGCACCATGGATTCACCAAAGGTTACTACTTCCATCGTCTTCCCTCCCTCGAATTTATTGATCATATCTTTTGTTTATTGTTTACATAATATAAGATATAGATATGATCTATAATCGAAATTAACACTTAATAAATCAACTTTGTAACTGTATTCATTAAATTCATCTGATCTTTATGAGGTTATCATATTATCTTTAAATTTATATGTCAATCCTCTTTTCGATTAGGAGAAACAGAATCTGTTATGCTAAAATGAACATGATATAGTAGACCAAACAGGGGAAATGAATATGAAAAAGACAGCTTTTACTGCAACTATAGATCAGCTCAAAGAAAAAATAATAAATGGAGAATGGCCTCCCGGTTCACGTATTCCAACCCTGCAGCAGCTCTCCAAGGAGCTGGAGGTTGGTGTTTCCACCGTCAGAGAGGCTTTGCGTACACTGGAAAGTCAGGGAAATGTCAGTATTGAGCATGGTCGGGGAATGTATGTGAGGAATGATCCATTATTATTAGAGGACCCCACTGCCAACTTGAAGGAGCTTGGGGATATTTCACTCGTTAAGCTGCTGGAGGCAAGAATCCTGATTGAACCTACGTTAGCTGCGCTCAGCGCAGAGCGAGCCACTCTTACTCAGGTGAAGCAGCTGCGGGAGCTTGCCGATAGCATGGTGCTGCAAATGGAGGAGGGCGGTCCTTTTCTGGATACCGACCTTGCTTTCCATCGTCTTATTGCCGAAGCCGCTCAGCAGCCTGTCTTGTTCCGTATGATGGAGGCGATTTACCCGCTGCTGTCCGAGGGCCGCAAGCATACGAACACCCTGCCCCACATGCGGACAAAAGCCTCCAATTATCATGTCCTGATTGCAATTGCGATCGAGGAACGGCACAGCGACCAGGCGCGGCAGCTTATGTATCATCACATTAACGATATGCTGGAGGCACTGAAGAAATAAACAAAATGGATTGAAGAAATAACAAAATAGATATTGAAGTAATAGCAAGATAGATATTGAAGAAAT
>RCUU01000153.1_pt1 | contig 39617 bp, 36 predicted proteins | sample 2166211 | NCBI WGS metagenome assembly RCUU01 (sample SAMN09932620, study PRJNA488358) | compost metagenome | feature: garden; material: soil; isolation source: compost soil in phenylacetic acid-enriched culture | place: Germany: Experimental Botanical Garden Goettingen | collected 2016-01-27
AACGTGCTGGGCGAATCCCCGCCGTCGGCGCCGGTGCAGTATAGTAAGTAAGCAGAAAAAAGCAGCGGGTGTGAGCCTGCTGCTTTTTATTTTGATATATAATGATTCCTCAATCCATTACTTCGAAATCCTCTTGCCTTGCTACAATCTGCGCATAGGTGATCCCTGTTACCGGATCCGAAAATTCGATCTCGTATTTACCTTCGGGATAGAATTCAATAATATAGCCTACGTCGAATTTTAGGGCTCCCTGGTTTGAATACGTGTCGGTTAAGAGCCTCACTTTGTTGTATAATTCCATTGGCTTGGCTCCTATTTCATTTCATAGGCTACTAGATCCACATCAAATCGATCCGCATCAACGTATTTGGTTAAGAGCAAGCCTTCTAGACTCAGGTTGAACCAAGTCATCGCACCGCGAAAACGATGTTTCCATAAAGGCTGTCCGTCTTGATCAAGGCACCAGATATACGATTCCGGCTTTCTTTTTTTGACTACAGTAAACAGATATACCTGGTTTCTGTGATCCAATATCGGACTAAACTGCGTAATTTGCCCTAGGTCTGTCTCCCAAAGTAACTGCCCCGAAGTATCCACGGCACATACCCAAAAATAAGTTGTTCCCAAAACCAGGTAACCCTCATTACTCAATGCGGGCGAATTAATGAATCCGCGATCCCCGGGATACGAGCTGATATTACGACAGGAAAAACTCCATAAATGGTATCCTGCTGAAATAATCTTGACTAGATCATGCCAAGTAACAATGTAGATGTTCCCATCTTGGTCTAGAATAGGTTCAAAATGCTTATTATGCTCCAGTCGAGTCGCCCAAAGCAGATTGCCTGCACCGTCAACTTTATATAGTGAATTCCGATCTCCGTGATTGACAACCAAATATAAGTGTTGTTCATGATCAAGCGTTGGGCTCGATTGAGCCCCTTTCCCGATATTCACTCTCCAATTCGTTGTACCCTCTTTTGAGATCGAAAACAACCCCCCATTGTTCGCACCAAAAAGGATATTTCCCTGGGCATCAATAACGGGTTCCGAGGTGGAGACTACGTCCTGCAAAACTATACTTCAAGCCTGTCCATCTACATCGGAGTATAAGTGTGCAGCAGTTGAATACACTGTCAAAGGGAAGCTTCCAATACTTACATTATAAAGCAACAAAAATTTGATACATTTCTTCCTACAGACAATGACCAAATACATGAATTGGTGTGCATTCATTTAGATTACACCTCCAGTTATTTGATAATAACCAATAACTGGAGGTATACCCGAATAACAAGTTTAGCTTATAAAGATATTACATTCTAAAGCATTAAAGTTAGTCAATCTTATGTTGTATTTGAGTCATACACTAGACAAAATACCTTGTAAAGTAAGACCTCCCTTATTAACTATTTCCTTGAAGAATTAACAAAGTTCAGCCATTGCATAGACCCAAATCAATGTTAATTTGTTCGTAAAACTTTTTAACTGTGGCATGATTAGGGTCAATCCTTAGAGCTTCAATTGCCCATTTTAATGCAATATTAAACTGCTTCAATTTACAATTGCAGTATATAATATCAACCATACATTCGATATCCGTGGGGCATAATTTGATAGCTAAATACAATTCTTCCAGTGCATCAGAATATTTTTTTAGTTCAATGAATACAAGTCCTTTGTTTCTAACCGCATCAGCGTTAGGAGCAATTTGATAGGATTTTTCAAATTCTTGGATAGCTAGACTATATAGGGATTTTCTAAAATAGCATAAACCTAAGTTTAGATGAGGCTCTGATTGCTGCTCATCTACCTGCACTGATTGAGAAAAATACTTTATCGCATATTCATAATCATGAGAATTTAAATAGTATACCCCCATATAAAAAAGTGAATCTGGATTTTGAACATTCATTTTAAGACCCTTATCAAGATACTTAAATGCATTTTTAAATTGTTGCATTCTTAAGTATACTCTACCTATATTTACAACAGGTTGTTCCCAATTAGGTTCTATGGCGATTACCTCATTAAAAGTCTGTAATGCCAAAAAATATTCCTCTAGACCCAAATAACAACATCCAATATAATTCAAACAACTTGAGGATGCTTCTATGTCCATCTGTTTTTTAAAATTGTCCAGGGCTTCTCGATAATTTTTTTCTAAGTATGCCTGTTCCCCATTTTTATAATATACTTTAGAGTCCATTTTTACCTACTTTCTCCTTTTTTTAAGAGACACTACTCTCTTTAAGGTAAAGGTATTAAATTACGAGGGGGAAACAGTCTTGACCCCTCTGAGATAATTAAATATGTCACAAGTGCTGCACCAGTTAATCCCGTTGCCTCACTTATATCATCGACAAAGGAACTCCCCCAATAATCTCCATTTTCCAAATCTTTATAAGGTTTATTTTGATCATTACGCCCCCCTTTTTTGGCATCATGTAAATCTTTGGATTTTTTCTCCCTTTCAGCTCTCGAACCACCTAATGCACTGTTAATTTGTTCTCTTTCCCTTTTAAGTGCATCAGCCCCCCTACCCTTCTCAAGTCTATTTTTCTCATATAAATGATCATATTGATCATCATAATCATGGGTAATGATAGTTGCCTTACTCGAAGAAGTCGTTGGGGAAACAGTTGTGCTTGTTGAATTTGATTTGGCTGGAGACGGAGTGCTTTTCGGTTGACTTGGTGCAGTAGTTGTTTGAGTTACAGCATTCTTATGTGCTTGTCTCTGATAATACACCTCATCATCTATATATCCAGGTCCACTATATCTTGTTTTCCCACCACCATCATTACATCCACCAGCATGAGAATAAGTCTTTCCGTTTACCGTTGATGTACACCAGTGGCCGGTAGGATCGATATTATTCAATGGCTTGTTCTCCACATACGTATACAAATTCAAGCTCAGCGGATTCGTAATGCTGCCTTCATACGTATCCTTACTAATAAACCGCCCTACCGCCGGATCATAGTACCTAGCCCGCAGGTTATAGAGTCCGGTCGCTTCATCCTGCATTTCTCCGGCGTACTTGAAGGCGTTCCGGATTTGTTCTTCCTGCTGGAGGATATTTCCCCATTCATCATACTGGTAGCGGTTGACCGTGTTGCCTGCTTCATCGACGATTTGCACCACGTCACCGTGGCCGTTGTATACATAATAATACTTTTGGTTGGTTGTAGCATCCCGTTTAGCCAGCAGGCGGTCCGGCCCCCAGACATAGTTCGCCAATGCCTGGTTATTCGCATTTGCTTCAGTAATCACCTTGCCGCTATTATTGTAAGCGTAACGAACCTTTTCCGTTGCGGGCGGAGGTGTTTGACCAGAAGCATCCGCAGGCCCCGTTGTTGTGGTTGTCTTGGATAAGCGCAGTCCTTGCATTTCATACTCGAATTCGGTCGTGACATTGGCTTGGGTCACGCTCTTCAGTTGATCCCACACATTAAAGGTGTAGGTCTGCTCCTTCGTGTCCTCGATGAGGCTGTCGCCTTGCAGTGTTTTGCGGTTGCCACGTGCATCGTACGCATATACGATCGTTTGGCCCGACGGGCGTTTCACCTGGGTTAACCGATCCAGCTTGTCGTATTGGTAACTGGTTGTCCCTGTCGCATCCGTCACAGAGACGATATTCCCATTTGCATCGTAGCCATACTGATATTCGGACAGCAACGCAGCGCCTTTTTTGTTCGTTACCTTGAGCAACCGCCCAATCCCGTCGTAGGAGTAGTCGCTGGTTAAATAACTGCCGTCCGAGAGTCTGGGATAGGTGACCCGCTTCAGTTTACCGTCCGGTTCATAAGTATACTGTGCATTGGCATTTTCCGCAGAGGTTACCTGATAGGAGCCGTTGGTTTGAACCCGGTTGATCCGCGTTTTATCGTAGGTGTAATGCGTAAAGTAATCAAACGCGTCGGCAACGTTCTTCAGTCGATTCGCATCATCGTATTCATGGCGAACGATGGTGACCACACCGTCATACACATTGGCCTTGTAGGTCTGAGAACCGTAGAAGTTGTAGCTGTTGTATATGGTCATGAAATTCGATCCGCTGCGCTGTTCTTCCTGCCGTGAAGGTCCAAACAAGGTGAATTGATAAATATTTTTCAGCGTGGTCGAACCCGTGACTTTGGCGATGCTTCGGCCAATATCATCATATAGGTAGTTGATCAGGTTGTTATTTGCGTCTTTGCGTAGCGTGATCTGTCCCAGCTTGTTACGGGATAAGGCATCCTGATTGGCAGCCGGATCGGTACTTGCTTTCAAGAATCCTGTCTCGTCATAAGCTTTCGCGGTTGTCCAATTTTTCGTGCCGTCGGTCTGCGTCGTCGATTGCAATTGCCCCAATTTGTTGTATGCATAGCTGGTGGTTTGATTTAATGCATCTTGTACCGCAGTCAACCGGTTCAGTTTGTCATATTGATAACGGGTCGTATTGCGATTGGGATCTATATACGCCGTCACATTGCCCAAGTGGTCATAGGCAAAATCCTCTTGGACTACGTTTGTCGTACGATTAGGCCAGTTAGGAAAAGCCTTCATCAAAATTTCCCGACCCCATTGGTCGGTATAAGACTCGAGTACATTCCGCTTCAAGGTATCCTGAGGATTGCTGCGGAAGGCTGCAATATCGCTGGATGCTACCAGATAGGAAGTCGTTTTCCGGTCAATGAGGTCGTAATCGTTCCGATACAAGTTGCCGAACGGGTCGTTAGATTCAAAGGCACGTCCCCATGGGTCATAATCTGCCGTTGATACATTGCCTACGGTGTCGATCACGTATTCGGGCCGGGCCATAATATCATAGTGGTATTGGGCCAGAACCAACTCGCGGCTCGTATAGTTGTCCAGTTGACCGATTAATACGGCATTGCCGAACCCGTCGTAAAACTCATGTTTGATATTCTCGTAATTCGCCGCATTATCATTAACGCGAGTCGACCTCGTATAAGAATCGATCCGGGTCGTAATCAAGTATTTATTTTCGTCATCAAAATATTCCGGGCTGTTATCTACAGTTTGATCATGGTATTCGATGACGTCTTCGATCTGGTAACGTTCCCCGTTTTGATTGTTATTCACCGGATAGATCGTTTTGGTCAATCGCCCGTATATATCGTATTGATACTGCGTCGTTTTGTTATCTGCGTTCGTTTCCGAAGTCATCAGCCCAAGTAACACGTTATACGTCCGTTGGACCGTCGTTTCGGTCAGTTGCCCGGAATCGTTGGTGTAATAGGATTTCACTGACGTAGGAAATAATTGATAAGCACCGCTTTGGCTGTAAAAAGCGACAGTTCTAGCCGTTTTTCCGTTTTCCAGCGGGAATAAAGTTTCCAAAGTTCTACCATCGGCAGCTTGCGTGAAATTATAGGTTGTGACTTCGCCATTTGCGTTTTGCTCCGTCTTTAACCTGCCTTGAGTATCATACGTATATTGTTGGGTTAACATCGTCGCGGCATCTTTGTAGTATTGGATTTTGGTCGGCAGTTTGAAATTGGCATCATACTCATAGGTCGTCGTATGCTGTGTAACCAGCGCCGCATCATTAAGCTGTGCTGCCGTCAAGGGTCGTGTTTCGCTCTGCAGGTCGCCCCAACTATAATATTTATAGGTTTGATACAGCTTGTTCTCCCGGGTTCCGCTGGTTGTTTTCGTTTCCACCTTCGTTGGTTTATACTTGAATGCCGTGTCGTAGGATTGAACGGTTTCGGTGATCTTCTCTCCGTTGGACGCCGTATGTTCGGTCATCAGGAGCTGTTTCTTGCCGTTAAAAGTCGTTCTGGATTTCAAGCCATCCTGATTCAGCGATTCCGAACCGAAACGATAGCTCTCCGGGATGACCTCATCGGTATAATACGTCGGATAACCGGTGACATCGCCAAAGTAAGTGTAATCCAGTTTATTGTATAGCCCCTGCGCGTAGATCCCTTTGCTCGGGTCATCGTAGTTATAACGGTTTAAACTATCGAACCTCGAGGTGACTTGGAACGCTTGATATGCCCCTTCTCCCCCCCAGTTCCGGGAAATGACCTGATATTCATAGAAGGATGTGGAATGAGGATACATAGCATATTGCAGCAAATAAACCGCAGTCCCTGCCTCTGAGCTGCCTAACGATTTGCTTGTCGCACTGAACTTTTCAGAAGCCAAATAGTAATCGTAAAAAGTGCTGTAACCATTCAGGTCCGTGACTCGAGCCAAGTAGGGCTCATACCGCTTTCCTATCAATGTCCCGTTTTCAAAAATGCTGACTTCTTCTCTCTTCTTGGCATACGTGATCGTTTTCTTCTCTGTCGTGGAGGGATGGCTTACAGTTATCGTGATGTTCTCCGTCATGTTTAATTTATCGAAGTTAGGATCGCTCAGGTTGCTTTGATAGACAAAATCTATGTTCCGGCCAATCGTATCGACGATTTTTGAGATCACCGGGTAATTTTTCCCGTTCATCAAGCGATTGACATGCGTGAATTTGATTTCGTTCCCAAAACGGTCTTTAATCCCCAACAATCTGCCGTCGGATCCGAAGAACGTTTTCATTTTGTTCTGATCCACCAGCACATAAGTCGAAGTCATTTGACCGTTTGTATACGTCGCGTCCCTTAAGAGCTCAACATCGGTTCGGCCATAGTCCTCCAATTTACCCTTGTTGCTGGCGTCAAACTTAACGACATAGGCTGCGCCGGTTCCGTCATGATAATGGATATAGGATCCCTCGATTTGCAAAGAAGGGAATGCCATCGACCAACCTCCGCCTAAGTCGTAACGCTGTCTGCTGTAAGAGTTTTCGTCGGGGTAAATTTTCGTTGTCGTCGTATACGAGTTCTGTACATATTGGACCGTTTTATACTCGATGTTGTAATCGATGTATCTTCTTCCGCTGTCCGGCTGATTTTTCAAATAATGATCCGCAACGTTATACGCCGAGGTTTGGTCGGCATAATACCCTGGAAAATACGTTGCATATTTATTGGTGGCGGTATCCCAGTATAGCAGCGTTACATAATAACCCGCCCCCGAACCGACGGTTTGGGACGAGCCGGAAGTAACGGTTACCCGCTTCGTCCCTACCTCGGCTTGACTGGAATTGTACAAACGTCCCAAAGTCAAATCGAGCCCGTCCTTCCCCGGAAGGGTTAAGTCGATCTCAGAGAGCGTAAGTGTCCCTGTCGCAGGATCGATGGTTTCGGATACGCCGCTGCGGTCCGCTAAATTCGGTTTATTTGATTCATTAACCAGCTTGGGGGTTACAAGTCCGTTCAACACTTTTTCCAGTTGTTTATTATCGATTTGTGCGTGAACACTGGGGGCACCTACTTGCGAGCCGATAATAAAAATCAAAATGGCAACGACAATATTTTTAAGGGATGACACTGCTCGTCTCATCAGAACAACCTACTCCTTCCCTGCCAAAGCTTGCTTGCTAGATTCTTTCGCAGCTTGGTATTGACGGAGAAGCTCCGTTTCCAAGATACCTGTTTCCTTGGCCAAGGCACGAATCCGTTCAAGAGCATCGGTATCTACAGAGGAAGTCAGTGTTTTAGCGTTATTGGTTTGCATCTGCTGTTTAGCCGCCTTCGATTGATAACTGGCGACTCCTTTTTCCCCACCGGATTTATAGGCTCCTAGTAATTCAGCAACCGAACCTTTGCCGGTATCATATGCGATCAGCACGTTCAGGATCTCCTTATCTTTTAACTTCTCTTTCTTGAGTTCCGCATAAGGTTGAGGATGAGCTTTAGCTAGTTCGGCAAGCTGCTTCTGCTCCATCTCCTGTACCAAAGCCGCCTCTAACCCTTCCCAATCTAACCCGCTGTCAGCTTTGCGCTCCGCCAGGGCCATCGGATCGATAAGCTGCTTGTTCGCTAATTCGTCCAATTGATATAAATCCTCAATCGAATACCCTTCCGCTAAGAGTTGTTCCATCTGATCTTGAGTGATTTGAAACAGATCCTTTGCCTGAACATCCACCGCCAACGACTTCGCCGCCCCGGGGTTAACCTTAGGCTGGATTTCCTTGCTTTCGTACACTACTTGCTCTTCGTTTTGAAAATATTCAAATGGGGATAGATCGTTATTTAGTTCCACAGTAAGTGACGGTTCTTGATTCGGTACGGGAACGATGTGCTCGGTTGACGGGCCCCCGTGAAGCGATTGATTCCATTGCTCTACGACCTCCTCGGCAAAACCGGTCGTTCCGGGCCCGATCAAGGAGGCCATTAATCCCGCGCAAAGCGGAATTGCTAGCCATTTGCGATTTCCTTTTCTCATCTTCATCCTACTTTCACCCCATTTATGGATTTAACGGTGTTTTCACCGTTGTGCGTTTTAGCAAATTCCCGTTCCGGTCGTAATCATATTGCGTTTGATAGCGGTAAAGCCCTTGCTCATATTCGGTGCGGACCAACCGATTCGCGTCATCATAGGTATACTGCTTGAGAGGAGAAACGCTCCAACGCAGTCGGTAAGGATCGGGGCTCACCGACGTTCCATCCGTCGATGTAACTTTCACATAAATAGCGGCATTCTGAACCAAATAAACCGAAAGATCGATGTCTTGACCGTTAACAATCTGTTTGGCAGCTAGAGGCTGCAGATTGGCGTCAAACATGTCCAGTTTGTAGTTGGCCCCGTTAGGTGTTAACAATGTCAAAAAATAGGTGTTGCTTTGGCCAGCCGCAAACTTATAAAAATCCTGGTCGGTAGCGCTTGAAATGTACGATTCATAGAGCTGGGATACGTTCATGACCGTTGCCGTTTCCGGCGTATCGTTTGGTTCATAGGTATCAAGGGCCGATGCAGAAAGGTACATCGCGTCAAGCCCTAACGAGTATCCGGTACTGTTCGCATTTTTATCTGTCACTTCAAAACGAATTGTATGCTCCGATTTGTCTTCTAACGCGATAGGAAGGGTTACTACCGTATCTGTAAGTTCCTCAATATCATATAAATCCAAAGTTTGCGTAACCGGCTTGCCGTCAATCAGGATCTTGACGATTCCCCCTTCCGAGGACTTCTCCGCTCTAAGCTCTAGCTCGTAGTAACCTTTGGTTGCGGAGAAGGGAAACTCAACGAAGTCGCCTATTTCATTTGCAGGATAGTTAGCAAGCAAACCTGCACTGAACTGACTATTTTCCATTAACGCTGGAGCCTCGCCCGTATTGGTTACTCCCGGCAAACTTTCAAATTCGTACACCACTTTTCCTGAGAGCGTGCTCACAATGATACTTTCGCTAAACTCTGATACAGCAGAGTCTTTGCCAACAGTTCTCACTTTGAAGGAATAACTAGTACCAGGCGTTAGCCCTGTCAAGGTATAAAATGTCTCGTTGCCAGGAACTGTTGCAGCAAGTGTATCATTCATGAAAATTTCATAAGTTACGTTTGTGGCGGTTAGCACATCTGTCTGACCTGTTGTCCAAGACAAATTGATCGTCGTATCTGATTGGACATCTGATTTAAGCTGAGTGGGCGGAGTCAGCGGTGTTGCTGCTTGTTGAAGAGTTGTAGCAGATAAAGCCTCGCTATAATCCGAAAAGGAATCGTCCTGCCCCTGCGCCCTGATCTTAAAGGCGTATGTAGTTGCCGGTGCCAGCCCCGTTGCCGTAAATTTGCTTTGGTCACCGGGAACGGTCCCGACCAACTGATCGTTGCAATAAATCTCGTAGAGTTTAATCGTTTCGGGTTTAGAGCTGATCTGCCATTCCAGACGAATCTCTGTATCCGACATTGTCTGTGCGTGGAGTAAGGTAGGTGTTAGGATTGTTGTAGTTTCTGGGAGCGGATCTTGCGGATTTATGTCTGGTTGTGATTCATGAGGATTTTGAGTCGGGTTTGGGTTTTGTTGCGGTGTCTCGGGTGTGTTGTCGGTTTTTTGATCAGGATTGGAATCAAGTGGCTCCTCACCTAATGACAGCTCTTTCGTACCCGCCTCTTTCACTGAGACTGCTTTCTGGGTCTTCGCTGCTACGACAGTGGATTGTCGTACTTTTGGCCTGTCCGCAAATACGCTGGTGGACGATAACGCCAAGAGCGCGATCACCAAAACAACGGCTATTCTTCTAGAAAATACTGACAAATAACATCACCCTTTCTGTAATATATTCCCTATATTATCATAATCTCTTTTATTTAGAATACTATTCCTTTAGTGGGTTATCGTGTATATTATATAATTTTGGAGAATAAATAGGTATGTAGGGACTTGACGAATAAACAGAAATCACGACAAAACAGAATATATTCGATTTTTCGAACATAATTCACAGCCAACCACCGGTTTAGCGGTAATATGATTGATTTTTCATATAAAATCTCGAGGTTGGCGCTCCAAAGGGACGATTATGTATGAAATTTCATATATATTGAGAGAAATCCGCCTGATTAGAGCGAATATGTTCGGTTTTTCGAATATAATCCCGATTCGGCGACAGAGATCGCTCCCCCAAAGGGCTGGTTTCCCTCCTTCCCGCAAAAAAAAGAGTCCCCCCAAGCCTTCGCTTGAGGGGACTCCTGCTATAGATCTACCGACCTCAATCCTCGATCGTCGACAAGTCGCCGGCCGGGAGGTTGAGCTCCCAGGCTTTGAGCACGCGACGCATGATTTTGCCGGAACGAGTCTTGGGCAGCTTATCTTTGAACTCGATTTCGCGCGGAGCGGCGTGAGCGGACAGCCCTTCCTTGACGAATTTGGCGATCTCCGCCTTCAACTCCTCGGACGGCGTAAAGCCTTCACGCAGCGAGATGAACGCTTTGATGATCTCCCCGCGCACGGGATCAGGTTTGCCGATCACCCCCGCTTCCGCGACGGCCGGATGCTCAACAAGCTTGCTCTCGACCTCGAACGGTCCAATCCGTTCGCCGGAGGAATTGATCACGTCATCGATCCGGCCCTGGAACCAGAAGTAGCCGTCCTCGTCCATGTAAGCCGTGTCGCCGGAAATGTACCAGCCCGGGATGCGGAAATACTCCTCGTATTTCGGCGCGTTGTTCCAAATTAGCCGCATGACCGACGGCCACGGCGTGCGGATGGCCAAGTTACCCATCCGGTACGGCGGCAGCTCCTTGCCGTTCTCGTCGATGATCGCCGCCTCAATGCCGGGCACCGGTTTACCCATGGAGCCGGGTTTGATCGGCATCGACGGATAGTTGCAGATGAGCTGACCGCCTGTCTCCGTCATCCACCACGTGTCGTGAATCCGATGATTGTACACCTTCATCCCCCAGCGCACTACCTCAGGATTCAGCGGTTCACCAACGGACATGACATGGCGGAGTGACGACAGATCATATTGCTTAATAACGTCCTGTCCCGCACCCATCAGCATCCGAAATGCCGTAGGTGCGCTGTACCAGACGGTGACCTTATTCTTTTGGATCGTCTCATACCAGTCCGCCGGGCTGAAGCGCCCGCCGCGGACGACGTTGGTCACGCCGTGCAGCCACGGGGCAAAAATGCCATAGGACGTCCCGGTGACCCATCCCGGGTCCGCCGTACACCAGTAGACGTCCCCTTCCTTCAGGTCCAGCACAACATTGCCGGTATGATAGTGCTGAATCATGGCGTTATGCACATGATAAACACCCTTCGGTTTGCCGGTCGAACCCGACGTATAATGCAAAATCAGGCCGTCCTCGCGATTCACCCACTCGATCTCGGCCTCAGGGGATGCGGCTTCCATCTCCGCCTTATAATCGACGATTCCGTCCCCGGCCGCCACCTCGTCACCTACAACGATGATGGTCCGCAGCGTCGGCAGCTCCTCGCGCTTCACCCGAGGCAGCAACGCCGGCGTCGTGACCAGCGCAACCGCCCCGCTGTCCTCCAGGCGATCCTTAACTGCCGTTTCCATAAACGCCTCGAACAGCGGCCCCACGACCGCGCCGACCTTAAGCGTGCCCAGCACACTCACGTACAGCTCCGGCGTCCGCGGCATAAAGACGAATACCCGATCGCCTTTCGTGATACCGCATTTACGCAGCACGTTGGCAAACCGGTTCGTCAGCCCCTGCATGTCCTCGTACGTATACGACTCCTCGCGCGAGGGATCGCTGAATTGAAGCGCCACACGCGCCCCTTTGCCTGCATCAACGTGGCGGTCGATCGCTTCATAGGCCATGTTGACTTTGCCTGTGACGTACCAGGAGAACTGCTTCTCGACATCCTCCCATTGAAAATTCTTATACGCCTCCTCGTAGCTGCCCATGTTGGACGACGGAACGCCCGGTGAAATAACTTCCCCTTGCAGTTGACTCATCGTTTCATCCTCCCTTAATCTTTGGAAATCTCCAAGCAATAGATCAAAGTTTATGAAAACGGATACATAGCAGCGTAAGTTGAGAGCTTCATTCAGCGTCATGGGTGAGGGCATCCGTTTTGATCGAAAAAGCAACGACAGACATCAAGCGATTTGAGGCGGTATTTCGAGTACAACGATCACACACACGGCCTGAAAATGTGAATAATTTATGTCGGAGAACATTATAGCACACGTTTTCGCGCACAGGCTACACTTTTCAAATTTTCATTTTTCTGTTATAAGTGAGGGGAACGAGCAAAGGAGGCGGTTCCATGGAACATCAAAAAACGTATATCCGCCACACCCTGCCCCATCAGAATCGTGAAATCGTTGTGGAAGGACCTGTATCCCCTTCCCATCTCCAAACCTTAAAGATGCACCCCGATCTGGATGCGTTCCGCAAGCCGGCAGATCAACACGCCGCACTAGTCGAAATCGCCGGTCTACCGGAAGGACGCATTATCCTGGCCCGCGAGGATTCGACCATCGTCGGGTATGTCACCTTTCATTATCCCGACGAAATGGAACGATGGTCGCAAGGCCACATGCCCGATCTCATCGAGCTCGGAGCGGTCGAAGTTGCTGATGATTACCGTTCTCTCGGGCTCGGATCGAAGATGATCCGCACGGCGTTCGAGGACGGTCAGATGGAGAAATACATTGTCTTTACGACCGAATATTATTGGCATTGGGATTTGAAAAAGAGCGGTCTCTCCGTATGGGATTACCGCACCATGATGGAGCGGCTGATGAAGACAGTCGACATGGTCTGGTACGCCACCGATGACCCGGAAATTTGCTCCCATCCCGCCAACTGTCTGATGGTTCGCATCGGCAAGGAGGTCCCCTTGTCCTCCGAGGAGCAGTTTGACCGGATTCGTTTTCAGCAGCGATTTATGTACTGACAGTATACAGGAAGGCGTGATGAATCCATGCCTGGAAGCGCTTTATTTGTCCACCATGAACAGGCGATGAACTACCGGTTTCACGATGGCCATCCGTTCCATCCGATCCGGCTGGAATTGACGATGGATTTGCTGCAGGAGATCGGCGCACTGACGCCGCAGCAAATGCGCCTGTCGAGGCCGGCGACCGACGAAGAGCTGCTCTGGATCCATCAGCCGGCATATGTTGAAGCCGTTAAGCAGTTGAGCCGCCCGACCCCCACAGCGGACTGGATTTCGCGCGGCGAGCAGTTTGGGCTGCTGGACGAAGACACGCCATATTTTCCCGGCATGCACGAAGCGGCCGCCTGGGTTACCGGAGGGACAATTACGGCCGTGGAGGCCGTACTCTCCGGCTCCAGTCCGCATGCGCTGCATCTCGGCGGCGGCCTGCATCACGCCCTGTCGGCCAAAGCGGCTGGCTTCTGCGTTTATAACGACGCTGCGGTGGCTATCGATTATGCCCGACGCAATTACGGCGCACGCGTTCTGTACGTCGATACGGATGTCCATCACGGAGACGGGGTCCAATGGAGCTTCTATTCAGACCCTGACGTGTGCACCTACTCTATCCATGAGACAGGGAAATACTTGTTCCCGGGTACCGGTTTCCTGCCGGAGCGCGGCGAACATCAAGGCTACGGCGCTTGCATGAATCTGCCGCTTCAGCCTTATACCGAAGACGCCTCGTGGATGGAATGCTTCGAGGAGTCCATCCGGCGGCTAACCGCACATTTCCAGCCGGATCTGATCGTCAGCCTGCACGGGTGTGACGCCCATGCGCTGGATCCGCTGTCGCACATGCACTGCAGCATGTCGATCTACCGAGATATGCCGGCGATCCTGCATGAGCTGGCCCATACGTATTGCGAGGGCCGCTGGGTCGCCATGGGCGGCGGCGGTTACGATTTCTGGCGGGTCGTTCCCCGCGCCTGGAGCTTACTGTGGCTGGAGATGAGCGATCATCCGCTAACTGCCGCCCTGCGCCAAGACCCGCTGCTCCCGCTGCCGCAAGCCTGGATGGATCGCTGGCAGCCGCAGACTCCATTCGAGCTTCCCGTCGCTTGGCTTGATGACCTGTCCCATTGGGAGGGCATCCCCCGCCGAACGGAAATCATGACAAAAAACCGCGAGACTCTCGCGGTCGCTTTACAGGATTATCCCTAAGACTTTGGGTGAGGTTGCTTACCTCACCCAAAGTCTTTTCATTTTAACTCGCCGGCATGCTCTACCATATCGTTTAGAATGGCAAACGAACGCCGGGCGGCCAGTGCGGTAAACTCGGCAAAATTCACGTCGGCGGAGCCGTCCGCCTTATCCGAGATAGAGCGAAGTACAATATATGGCACCCCGTTCCGATGGCATACCTGTGCGAGCGCCGCCCCTTCCATTTCGACGCAAACGCCGTCCAGCTCCTTATACAGAACAGAGCCAACGAATTCCGGATCCGCGATGAACTGGTCACCGGACAGCACCCGTCCCACCCGGTAATGATGATCCGTGCACTGACGGGCGCAGGCGTCTTCTGCCAAGCGGATCAAGGCAGGGTCAGCGGGAAAGTCGGAGACGTCCTGGTACGGTGTAATACCGCGCTTATAGCCAAGCGGCCGAACATCCATATCATGCTGCAAGCAAGTCGACGAAATGACGATATCGCCAACGTTCAAATTCGGGTGCACCGCGCCGGCCACTCCGGTAAACCAGACCGTTTCCGCTCCAAAGCGATCGATCAGGATTTGCGTTGTGGTTGCGGCATTGACTTTGCCGACGCCGGATTTACACACGACAACATCCCGTCCGTGCAGTACGCCCTTGACGAAAGTGGCTCCTGCGGCGTCAACCTTTTCCTGACGCTCTACCTTTTCGAGCAGCAATGCGATTTCTTCATCCATGGCCCCCATCAGGCCTATCGTTTGATTCATGTCAGCCTCTCCCTCCTATTCTCCCGTCCATCGTGCGGGCAGAATTATTGTCCCCGAATACTCAAAAAAGCTCCTTAAAATAAGGAGCTTTTTTATCCGTAGTTAACCTTTTTCATATATATTTTCTATGTGTAGCTTATCTCTCTATACCCAACGTTGCAAGATACCCGAAGCTAAGCCCTTAGACGTGGCTAACGGACAACCGCAAAATCGTTTCGTGCGGCAAAATCACCCGTGGGTTCTCAACCGTTTCCTTCTTCATCAGCTTGGTCAATAAACGCATCGCTACCGCACCGAGGTCGTACATCGGTTGAGCGACCGTCGTCAACTGAGGGCGAACCATCGAAGCCATACGGATATTGTCAACGCTGATGATCGAGAAGTCGTCCGGCACCTTCAAGCCTTCGTCCTGAATGCTGTGAATCGCGCCAATCGCCATTTCGTCCGTTGCCGCAAAGATCGCAGTCGGCCGCTTCTTCAGCCCGAGGAAATACTTCATCGCTTCCACACCGGATTCATAACGATAGTTGCCAATCCGCACCAGATCCTCTTGGTACTGAATGCCCGCCGTCTCCAACGCGCGCTTGTACCCTTGGAATCTCGCATAACCGTTCGCCGGATCCTGCAACGTTCCGCTGATCATCGCAATCTCGCGATGTCCATGACGGATCAGCGTGCTGACCGCGTCAAAAGCCGCCGCTTCGTGGTCGATATCCACGGAAGGATACAATCCGTTCTCGTCGCTCGTTGCGCAAAGCACGATTGGCACCGCGGACGTCTGGAACGCTTGAATATGTTCCTCCGTTACGGTTCCGCCCATGAAGAGGAGCCCGTCCACTTGCTTCTCGAGCAACGTGTTGATGACGCGAATCTCCTTCTCTTTGCGCTTGTCGGCATTACACAAAATAATGTTATAGTGATACATGTTTGCAATATCTTCGATGCCCCGAGCGATTTCCGCAAAGATCGAATTCGAAATATCGGGGATGACCACACCTACAGTGGTGGTCTTCTTGCTGGCAAGACCCCTGGCTACGGCATTGGGCCGGTAGCCTAACCGTTCTATCGCTTCGTAAACCTTTTTCCGGGTCTGCGGCTTCACATTCGGATTATTGTTGACAACCCGGGAAACCGTGGCCATCGAGACGCCTGCTTCACGTGCCACATCGTAAATGGTAACCGTCACATTCTTCTCTCCATTGCCAATAGATTTTCACTCGTTCATCCGGTAAAGTTCCAGAGCTTCAATTAAATTTATGATACGACAAAATACTACTTTATGCAATGATAACGCTTCACTCAGCGTAAAATCTCCTGCAGCGCGGTCTTCGTGATCTTAGAATGAGACGTGTGCCAGACGGCTTGTCCCTCCTTGATCAGGATGGCTTGAGGGGATTCATGCTTGACGCCAAGCCGTTCGGCTGCTTCGTTCGATACGTCCCGGTTCTCAATGACGTAAATCAGCCCGTATGTAACGTCTTCGCGCGGAGTCCCGTTCAAATACGCCTCCGCTTCCTTATGTGCCCCGGCACTGATCGGGCAGCGGGTACTGTGCTTAAACAGCAGCAGCGGCTGGCTTGAGGAGCGTACCAAAGCATCATTCAGCTCCTGGATCGATTGTATTCTCATCCATGTGGACATAACATTTCATCCCCTTTTGTGCGAATAAGAATCTCCAGATGTTCTGTTGATATCTTAACAAAAAGAGAAATGAAAATACAACATCATTTACAAAATGATTTGCAAAAATCGAGCAAAATCGTCAATTGGCTCTGGAAAGTTGTCGATTCTTGACATATTTAGATAATTGAGAGAGGCGTTTAGAGATCTCGTTCATCCAATCCAAATCGCCGATGTTCTTGGCCCCGCCGTACAAGTCCAGCAGGAGATTGATTCGTTCCTCGCATTGCTGCTCCAACAGACTCTCGAAGGAAGCGTTCTCGGTTCGATTCCACTGACGGTAGATGGCGAATATCAGGTCAGCCAGCTCGTTCATCTCGGTAAAATACACGCGGCCGTTAGGCTGCTCTTTTTTGAGTTCGGCCAACAAGTCCGTCAGATCCGACTTCACCTCCGGAAGCACCTCATAATAGCTGCAATCCTCGCACTCGTAAATGGGAACTCGGTCGATTTCATAGATTCCTTCAAAAATGACCAGCCTGAAGCCTAGGTTCATCATTTGCCCGCAATGACAGTGCTTTCGCACAGTACCACCTCATCTTAGTCCTTTGCATTTTTTTGATTCGATAAATTTTATGAATAATGATCTTATTCGACCCGCTTGCGAGAATCTCCTTCTGTTGGCGAAAGATACTTTAAATTGCCATAATTGGAAAGGTTTCAGAAACCGCCGGGCATAGTAATAGTTATCATTTTTGATACAATTAAAATATTGAATCGAGTTTTCGTCAAGTACCATAAAAGACAGGAGGAGTTGGATTTGAGATTAACTGGCAAAAGAATTATTGCCCTGGTGGATGAGGAATTTGAAGATTTGGAGCTATGGTACCCGATCTACCGCGTTCGCGAAGAGGGGGCTGAGGTGCATTTAGCCGGCCCGGTGAAAGGGAAAAAATACATCGGCAAATACGGCGTCCCCGCCGAGGCGGAATTTGCCTTTGAGGAAATCGATGCCAGCGCGTATGACGGGATTCTTGTCCCCGGCGGCTGGGCGCCAGACAAGCTTCGGCGTTACGACAAGGTGCTGCAGCTCGTCCGTGAGCTGCACCAAGCGAAGAAGCCGATCGGGCAAATCTGCCACGCCGGCTGGGTGCTCATCTCCGCCGGGATCTTGAAGGGCGTGACCGTAACGTCCACGCCGGGTATCCGCGACGATATGCAGAACGCCGGCGCGATCTGGCTCGACGAGCCCGTCGTCGTGGACGGGCACATCATCTCGGCCCGCCGTCCGCCGGACCTGCCGGCTTACGGCAAAGCGTTCGTGGATGCGGTGGCTGATCTGCGTTAGTCGTCTCGTCCCGACTCCGCTCTGCCATGAAATGGCGTGACATGATTTGGACATGACTTACGACGCACCGGGCAAGGTTCCCCGCGCCGTTCCTGCTCCCGCCAAATGTAAAAGTGCAGGTCTGAAACGCAACAAGCCGTCCCTGGTGTCACTCACTCTTGACCCCAGGGACGGCTTATGTTGTTATTTGCCCAACCGTTCTTGTTCCAGCTCATGCGCATAACGTACCAGCTCGGATTCGACCTGATCGCTGGTCGATAAGCGATAGCAGGCAGCGCCCACTTCCTTGCTCTCCCGCGAATCGGAGTTCAAGACGCGGTGCTTCACTCGCAGCAGGGCCTGCGGCGACATGCTCAGGTCGGTGACGCCGAGATGCAGCCATAACGGCACCGCTTTCTCGTCCCCGGCCATCTCGCCGCAGACGCTGACGGTGATGCCCGCCTCTTTGGCCGATTGCACTGTTTGTCGCAGCAGACGCAATACCGCCGGATGGAACGGGTGGTACATATGGGCGATCTTCTCGTTCATCCGGTCGACGGCCAGCACGTACTGGACCAGGTCGTTGGTGCCGATGCTGAAGAAGTCCACTTCCTGCGCCAACAGATCGGCAATCGCCGCCGCGGCCGGAATTTCAATCATAATGCCAACCTGAATTTCCGGATCATAGGCGAGTCCGCGCCGGGTCAAATCCTGCTTGGCTTCCTCCAGAATCGCATTCGCCCCGCGGACTTCCTCCAGCGAAGAGATCATCGGATACAGGATCTTCATTTTGCCATAGGCACTGGCGCGCAAAACGGCGGCAAGCTGCGTCCGAAACAGCTCGCGGCTGTCCAGGCTGATGCGGATCCCCCGGTAGCCCAGCACCGGATTCTCCTCTTCCTGAAGCTCGAAATATTCCAACTGCTTGTCGCCGCCGATGTCCAGCGTCCGGATGACGACCGGATGCGGCCCGGCTTTCTCCGCGACCTGTTTATACACCTCAAACTGCTCGTCTTCGCCAGGGAAAGTGGACCGGTCCATATACAAAAATTCCGTACGGAACAAGCCAACGCCTTCCGCACCGTGCTTCAAAGCCAGCTCCAAATCCTTGACGGAGCTGATATTCCCGGCGAGCCGCATGCGTACGCCGTCTTTGGTTATCGCTTCAACCGCAGCTAACAGCTGCAGTTGCTCCTTGCGGCGGCGTTGTTTCTCCGCCAGCTCCGTAAAGCGCGTCACGATCGCCGGTTCGGGATTGAGATACACCCATCCCTCGTCTCCGTCGATCACCAACATGTCGCCGGTTTGCAGCGGCTCAACCAACTTGTTCTCCAGACCTGAAACTAGCGGAATCCCCAGCGCCCGAGCCATAATCGCCGAATGCGATGTTTTGCCGCCAGCCATCGTGACCATACCCAGCACGTTGTCCGGATTCAAATGGACCAGTTGGGAGGGTGAGAGCTCTTTGGCCACCAAAATGTACGGCTGTGTATCCGCCGGCAGCGTGATGTCCGGCGTCCCGAGCAGATGCTTGAGCAGACGGTTGCCGACATCCTTGATGTCGAGCGCCCGTTCTTTCATATATTCGTCGTCCAGCAGGTCAAACATCGTTACAAAATGGTCGATCGCTTCCTTAACAGCAACCTCCGCCGCCTTGTACTGGCGTTCGATGATCCCCCGGATCTCGCTCATAAAGACGGGATCCTCCAGGATAGCCAGGTGAGCGTCAAAGATGCCGGATTCCTCCGCACCCACCGTCTCTTTAATCTCGTTCTTCATCACTTCGATTTCGGTTTTAGACGTGCGAATGCCTTCGTACAACCGCTCGAATTCTTTAGCGAGATCCACCTTTTCCATCCGGCGATCCGGTACGTCCCATTCCCAGGCGGGCAGCACGAAAGCTTTGCCGATGGCGACGCCAGCTGCTGCTCCGATCCCCTGTATCATGTAGTGACCCCCTAGTCCTGCTTGTAAGTTCCTGTTCAAGGCACATTAAAATAGAGTTCAAAAATCAACTTTGATGACTTTTTGAACTTCCTCTGTAGGATGCCCTCTATCTATTTCATTATGGTAATCCTAGCCCCTCAAATTTGTCAAAGGAAAAACGAGAAGCCAAAAAAGGGCCCTCCGATTGCGGACGGGTCCTATTGGCCTCGCTACATTTAACTTCGTTTTCCGATCAAGATGCTGTCCTCAACCTTGATACAGCGATCCATAATCACGGTCAGACCGCCTTTCGAGGCGATTTCGTACGCTTCCTCGCTCACAATCCCCAGCTGCAGCCAAAGCACGCGGGCGCCGATTTTCACGGCTTCCTTCGCCACCGGCGGCGTCTGCTCGCTGCGGCGGAACACGTTTACGATATCCACGGGTTCGGGGATGTCCGACAAACTCGGATACACCTTCTCACCCAGGATTTCGCCGCTTACCGTCGGATTAACCGGGATGATGCGGTAGCCGTTATTTTGCAGCGCTTGGGCTACCATATATGAGGTTCGGTCGGTTTTGTCCGACAGTCCCACAACCGCAATGTTCCCGGCGCTCAGTAGAATTTCTTTGATTTCCTCACGGCTTGGATTGTCAAATGCCATTTGAAATGCCTCCTTTGCCGGCGCCGGTCCCAAACCAGCGCCTTGCGTCTTAGTTCAAGTTTATTCTACCCGTTCCACGGATGCGCCAAGCGAGACGATATGGTCAAAAAATTGCGGATACGATTTGGCCACGTGATGCGCATCCTTAATCACCAGCGGTTGACGGCAGCGCAGGCCTACGACGGTCAACGCCATAATGACGCGATGGTCGTAATGCGCATTGATCGTCACGCCGCCCTCCAGTCCGGACGGGCGGCCATGCACGATAATTTCGGCCTGGCGTTCCTCCACGTTCGCTCCCGCTTTTTTCAGCTCGGTCAAAAAATCAGTAATCCGGTCGCACTCCTTATAACGCAAATTTTCCACGTTATAGAAACGGGACGTTCCTTCGGCAAACACCGCAGCCGCTACCATCGCCAGCACGGCATCGGTCGCTGCATCACCGTCGAATTCCACCGGCCGAAGACGGCCGTTACCTTGAATGTGCACCGTACCGTCCTGATGGGATAACGGCACGTCCATCATCTGCAGGACGTCCACGACGGCACGTTCGCCTTGCTTACTGCGTTCCGCAAGACGGTGGACCTTAACGTCCGACTTCGTCACCGCGGCTGCAGCCAAGATCGCCGCCGAACCGGGGTAATCGCCCTGCACCGTATACGTCTTCGCCTGGTAGCTTTGCCCACCGGGTACACGGAAATGCATGTAATCATCGCTGGCATGAATGACAATCCCGGCCTGCTCCAACACCTCTAGCGTTTGCCCAATGACCACCTTCGATTTCAGGTCGTTCAACACTTCGATTTCACTGTCTTCAGCAAGCAGCGGAGTCAGGAATAACAAAGCGCTCAAATATTGGGAGCTGACCGAACCGGACACGCGGATTTTCCCGCCTTTCGGCGTTCCTCCGCTAATCGTGATCGGTAGCCGGCCTTCATTATGGCTAACCTCCACGCCCAGTTGCCCCAGCGCGTCGATGAGGTCGTCATGCGGACGTTTCCCCAGCGAATCCGGGTAGGTGTTCACGAACGTCACCTCTGGACACAACGCCGCAATCGCCATAAGGAATCGCAGCACCGCACCGGCGTTGCCGACATTCAACTCCTTGACGTCCTTCGGCCGACGCCCAAATCCGGTAATGACGATCTTCTCCTCGTCCTCTTCCAATACCGCGCCCAAATCGGCGATGCAGCGGCGCATGGCGTCGCTGTCCTCGCTATGCGCCGGATAATAAACGGTGCTTGTCCCTTCCGCCAGAGCGGCAACCAGCAAGTAACGGGTCGTATAATTTTTGGAAGATAATGCTCCGATTTCGCCCTTTAACTCCGGCGTTGGCTTTACGATAACGTCCATATGGTTCACATTCCCCTTTATTGTGATTGATCAAGAACCGCGGTAATGCGTTAAAATCTCGGCAGACACCTGTTCCGCGCTTTTCCCCGATGTATCGACGGTCAGATGGGCAAAAGCATAAGCGTCTTTCCGTTCCTCCAGAAGAGCGATCACCCGCTCCTTCGCGCCTCCAGCCAGCAGCGGTCGACCTGGATCTTCTCCGACCCGCGCGACAATCTCCTCCGCGGTTGCTTGGAGCGCGACCACAAGGCCACCTTCCCGCATCACGAGGCGGTTCTCCTCGCGAAGTACGGCGCCGCCGCCGGTCGCCAGCACAATGCCACGTTCCTGCAGCGTACTCCGCAAGATCGCGGATTCCAGCTCGCGAAAATAAGCTTCCCCTTCGGCTGCGAAAATGTCCGGGATCGTCCGTCCGGCTTCCTCGACAATCCGCTGGTCGAGATCGACGAGCGCAAGGCCGGTTTCGGCCGCCAACAACGAACCCACGGTCGACTTCCCCGTGCCCATCATGCCGATCAGCACGATATTATTTAGCGGTTGATTCATGTGTTCGTTCACCTACTTGCTCTGTTCAGCTTGTTGAGAACTCGCTCAGAGTAAACTTTTTCATATCATAACACAGGCCGATCCATTTTCAACACAAAAAGAAGCCGGCAGAGACGTTCCCGTCCCTCCGGCTTCCTCGTGATCCGTTCTTCGGCTTAGAACCACTGATGGTGGAAGACGCCTTCCTTGTCGACACGTTTGAACGTGTGGGCCCCGAAGTAATCGCGCTGCGCTTGCAGCAGGTTGGCCGGCAGGCGTTCCGTGCGGTAGCTGTCGTAGTAGGACAGCGCGCTCGCAAAACCCGGCACCGGAATCCCGTTCGCCACAGCCGCGGATACCACATTACGCCATGCGTCTTGGTAGCTCTCCACGACATTTTTGAAGTAAGGGTCAAGCAGCAGGTTCTTCAACGCAGGATCGCGATCGTAAGCATCCTTGATGTTGTGAAGGAATTGGGAGCGGATGATGCAGCCGCCGCGGAAAATCATCGCGATGTTGCCATATTTCAAATCCCATCCGTATTCGTCGGAAGCGGAACGCATTTGCGCAAATCCTTGGGCGTACGAGACGATCTTCGAAGCGAACAGTGCCTTGCGGACGTTCTCGATAAACTCCTTCTTATCGCCGTTAAACGCCTTCTTGGCAGGTCCGTTCAGAATTTTACTGGCCGCAACACGTTCTTCCTTCATTGCCGAGAGGAAACGGGAGAAGACCGATTCGGTGATCATGGACAACGGTACGCCTAAATCAAGCGCGCTTTGGCTTGTCCATTTCCCAGTACCCTTCTGACCGGCAGCGTCCAGGATGACGTCTACCATCGGTTTGCCGGTTTCCTCATCGTATTGCGAGAAGATGTCGGCGGTAATTTCGATTAGGTAGCTGTCCAGCTCGCCCTTGTTCCATTCGCTGAAAATCTCGTGCAGTTCTTTCGCATCAACATCCAGCACGTCTTTCAACAGATGGTAGGCTTCGCCAATCAGCTGCATATCGCCATATTCGATGCCGTTATGCACCATTTTCACGTAATGTCCGGCTCCGTCCGGACCAATATATGTACAGCAAGGATCGCCGTTCACTTTTGCGGAAATTGCCGTCAAAATAGGTTCAACCAGCTTATAAGCGGATTCTTGGCCACCCGGCATGATGGCTGGTCCTTTCAAGGCGCCTTCTTCACCGCCAGATACCCCTGTACCGATAAAGCGGAACCCTTTAGCTTCCAGTTCTTTGCTGCGGCGCTGCGTATCCGGGAAGTGTGCGTTACCCCCATCGATGATGATGTCCCCTTGATCCAGGTATGGCAGCAATTGTTCGATCGTGCTGTCTGTGGCCGGACCGGCTTGTACCATGATAAGAATTTTGCGCGGCGTTTCCAGCGAGTTCACGAACTCTTCGACGGAAAACGTGCCGACCAGGTTCTTGCCTTTGGCTTCGTTATCGAGCAGGTCATGCGTTTTTTCCGGGGAGCGGTTAAATACCGACACGGTAAAGCCCCGGCTTTCAATATTAAGGGCTAAATTCTTGCCCATGACGGCCAGGCCGATGACGCCGATTTGTTGTTTTGACATGGTCTCCATCCTTTGCACACTATATTTTTTTCAATAGTATCATTTTAACTCTTTTGTGTACAGAAGTGAACCCTGCGCCGTTTCGCTCAAAAAACAACCCCCAACGCCGTGGGAGCCAAGGACTTGCCTTTCAATTTTCTCGTATGGGTTGTGCCGACAGCGAGGCAGGTAATCACTCCTCTAGGATGGGCGGATTTAGCGCTTACCATTCAAGACGGAGCAATTCGAGCCGTAGCTTGCGCAGCCTCTCCTTGCAAGCCTCGGAGGTTTCGGTATCTCCTTGCTGGATCGCTTCGAACAACCGTTCCAGCTCGGCATCCAATTCCTCCTGGAGATGGGCCAACTGCTGTTCCGCAGATTCGGAGGCGTACATTTCGGCCATCTGCGCCGTGTCGAGGACCGGTCCCTTTTGATAGATGACGCGATGTTCCATCCCCGAGATTTCGACAAGGCGAATGACTTCACCAAACAAAATATTTTCGACCAAGATTTGACGATCCTTGAACCGCTTGACCACCGCATGGCCGCGTAGATCCCCAATCAGCTTCTCCAGCCATTCGGCCAGCTTGGCATCCCGGATCAAGTAATCACCCACCAGCTTGTATCCTTTGGGAAGACGCTGAAACCGCAGCTTGGTCAGCTTACGTCCGGTACGGACCGAGATGATAAAGAGAGTTTCGTTTTCGCTCCAATATAAAGAATACCCGTCTTGGATCAAGTCGCGGATCAATTGTTGAATGTGCCGGCGGTCGAATCGGAGTTCCAGGTTGCAGTATTCCACTTCGTAACTTTTGTTCACGGCACTCCCTCCTAACGGTTTACCTTATCTTATACTCCATCTTATGTAATGGAACTTGGTTTATTGATTATTTTTACCCTGAACGGGCCGCGGATGACGCGCAAATTTATGATATACTGGTACCGTTACAAACCAAACACACCAGAGTCAGATTCATGCTCGAGTTGGAGGTATTCATCGATGTCCTTTGAAGGATTTACGACACCAGATTTCGACGCCTTAACCGTCCCCGGCCTGGAGCCCCGGATGGAAGCGATCATAAGCCGCATCAGACCGAAGCTGGAGACGCTGGGCACGGAGCTGGCTCCCTTCTTGTCCGCATTATGCGGAGAAGAGATGTTCCCGCATGTCGCCAAGCATGCCCGCCGGACGGTGAACCCGCCGAATGACACCTGGGTCGCCTGGGCGGCCAGCAAACGCGGGTATAAAGCGTTGCCGCATTTCCAAGTGGGGATGTTCTCCACTCACTTATTTATTATTTTCGCCGTCATCTACGAAAGCCCAAATAAATCGGTGTTCGCAAACTATTTGGACAAGCAGGCGGCCCAGATCAAGAAGACGATTCCGGACGGCTTCTACTGGTCCCTAGACCATATGAGCCCGGGCGGTATGTTGCACCAGGAAGCCGACGTCAAGCAATTGAAAGCCTGGGCCGAGCAGCTGAAGACGGTGAAAAAATCCGAAGCGTTGTGCGGGCTGCGACTCGACCGGAACGACCCTCTTGTGTCCGACGGGACCCAACTGATACGCACGGTCCAAGAGACGTTTCAGACGCTGCTTCCGCTGTATAAGAACGCGTTCTAAAGCTCGGCTGCGTGCCTGGCCATTACTGCGCATTTAGCCTCCCCGATCTATATCTTCGGGGAGGCTTTTTGCGTGCGCACAAGGCCGATATGCAGGAAGAAGAGCAGCGCCATCATCGCCGAGCTGGCCAGAAACGGGGCAGTCGGGCCGATCAGGTCCCACATTTTGCCGGAGATGATCGGCCCAGCGACCATGCCCGAGCCCTGAATCGTCAGGAACAGGCCCCAAACCGTCCCCTTCTCGCCGCTGGGTAGCATATGCGAGATCATCGTATCCCAAGTCGGGAGGATAAACGCGTAGCTGCAACCGATCAGGATGACAAACAGCCAAACGAGTGATACCTCCCGCGACATGGCAAACAAACCGATCGAGGTCGCCGCCAGGGCGAAGCCGATATGCAAAAACCAGCGCGTCCCCAGGCGATCGACCAATTTGCCGATCGGAATCAGCCCCAAGACGGTGATCCCACCCCCGATGACAAGCATAGCGCTGAAGGTCTCCGGAGACAGCCCGAGCTCGGTGCGGACGTACAGCGTGATGACCGGCGTCAACAGCCCGACGGCGAACGATTGAAGGAACAGCGCCGGGTACAACAGCGGGCTGACGTTCAAGTGCGTGCGAATATGGCGAATGGAGGCACGCATCTGGCTCCACACCCCCCCGCTCTTGGTGAAGGGGGATGCCTCCCCGGGGATGGCGGATTTCGCCGTTCCCGCGGCGGTGGAACCGCCCGTTTTTCCCGGCAACAACAACGATACTAGAACGACAAACGCAATACATCCAAGTAGGAACCAAAAGACCGGCCGATAAGAATCATGCAAAAAAAAGTTGATGATAACGGGACCGAGTCCGGTTCCGCCGAGGCTGGAAATCTGAATGACGCCCATCGCCGTCGCGAAATTGTTATTCTCCTCCGTGACCGCGGTAATCCCCATCAATACGCAAGGCCAAAGCGGGCTGGTACCGATGCCTAACAGTGCGCAGCCAAGCACCAGAAACCCCATGGTGGGCAGGAACGCGATCACCGCCACGGCGCCGAGCGTGATGCATAGCCCCAAGCTCATCGTTCGGCGAAAGCCGATCCGTTCGATCAGCCAGCCCGCCGGGCTACGAAACAAATTATCCCCGATATACTGCATCGAAAAAGACAAACCAATCGCAAACGCGCTCAGGCTCAGGACATCCCCCATATAGACCGGAAGGATGGATACGATCAGCGCCCCCTTGACAAATTCCACCAAAAACATGATGAGCCACAGGCTGGCAAACGTGGGATTCAGCAGTTTTTTTCGCGCGATTCCGCTTGTCAGTTCCACGAAAAGTCCCCCTCTCCTAGTTTCCGATCACGGCTTCCCTCTTCATTCTGTCCGTTTTCGCCGGCAAATTAACCCGCATAACGTCAATTTTGCGTAAAACCGTCGTCATTCGCTTGCATTCCGGGCGCATTTTGCTATACTCAAGCTTGTTTGAAAATTATGTAGACGAAAGGCAGGGATGGCCCGTATGGATCATCAAAGCACGCCGCTCTTCACTGCGCTCAAAAAGCACGCGGCCGGCAATCCCGTTCAGTTTCATATTCCCGGGCATAAAAAAGGGCTCGGCACCGATAAAGAATTCCGCGAGTTCATTGGCGATAACGCCTTGTCCATCGACTTGATCAACATCGCTCCCCTGGACGACCTGCACCAGCCTACCGGCGTCATCGAAGAGGCGCAGAAGCTGGCGGCCGACGCCTTTGGCGCCGACTATACCTACTTCTCGGTACAAGGGACCAGCGGGGCCATCATGACCATGATACTATCCGTTTGTTCTCCGGGTGATAAAATTATCGTCCCGAGAAATATTCATAAATCCGTAATGTCGGCAATTATTTTCGCCGGAGCGAAGCCGGTCTTTGTCTCGCCGGCACAGGACGCCAATCTGGGGATCGACCACGGGATTACGACTTCCTCGGTCCGCCGCGCCCTGCAGCGCCATCCCGATGCCAAAGCGGTCGTGGTGATCAACCCGACGTACTTTGGCGTATGCGCGAACCTGAAGGAAATCGTCGATCTGGCCCATAGTTTCCACGTACCGGTGTTGGTCGATGAGGCGCATGGGGTGCATATTCACTTTCATGAGAAGTTACCGATGTCGGCCATGCAGGCGGGCGCCGATATGGCGGCCACCAGCGTGCACAAGCTCGGCGGCTCGATGACGCAAAGTTCGATTCTCAACCTCAATACGAAGAATGGCTACGTCAACCCGCAACGCGTGCAGACGATCATCAGCATGCTGACGACCACCTCAACATCCTATCTGCTGCTGGCTTCCCTTGACACGTCGCGCCGTAATTTGGCGCTGCACGGGCGAGAAATGGCCGAACAAGCGATGGAGTTGGCGCATTATCTACGGTCGGAAATCAACCAAATCGAAGGCTTGTACTGCTTCGGGCGGGAGATTCTGGGCGGGGAAGCGACTTATGACCACGATCCGACCAAGTTGACGATCCACGTCCGTCACTTGGGGATTACCGGTTATGAAACGGAGAATTGGCTGCGTGAGCACTACAACATCGAAGTGGAGCTCAGCGACATGTATAACATCCTATGCCTGATTACGCCGGGGGATACGCAGGAAACCGCCGATATTTTACTGACGGCTCTACGCGAATTGTCTAAGACCTATTATAAGGAAAATAACGCCAACGAGCTGATCGTCAAAGTCCCGGAAATTCCGCATCTCTCCCTCATTCCACGGGATGCTTTCTATGCGGATACCGAGGTCATTCCGTTTAAGGAATCCGCCGGACGAATCATTGCCGAATTTATTTATGTATACCCGCCGGGGATTCCGATTTTGCTCCCGGGTGAGGTCATTTCCCAGGACAATATCGACTACATCGTGGATCATGTCGAAGTCGGACTGCCGGTCAAAGGACCGGAGGATCGATATATCGATAAGGTTAAGGTGATCGTTGAAGCTGACCCGATATTCTGATTCAACCCAAATCAAAAAGCTCCCCGCTTCCGGGGAGCTTTTATCTTATAAACCAGGGGACTAAACTCGGATCAGGCTTCATCCATTTGGGCGACAAGCTCGTTATAAGCTTCTTCCACCTGTTTCCATTCCTGTTCGTCTTCGATATTGTAAAGCACCATTTCTTCGTTCTCTTCTTCCATGCGGAGAATGATGCCGTCCGCTTCCGGATTGTTGCGCTCGAGCAGCAACGCGTACACTTTCTCGCCAACGTCGAAGGTCTCGACAAGAACCATCTCTACGTCTTTCCCCTCTTCGTCAGTCAGCGTCAACACAAACTCTTCATGCTCATGATCATGGTCATGATCGTGGCCGCAGCCGCATGCTTCGCCGTGTTCGTGATTGTGGTCGCTCATGAAATTACCTCGCTTTAAGTATGTTTTAATGGAGTGAAGAAGAATCCCTTGCTTCATTCCCCCCGTATCGTAACACTTTTGGGTGGGACAGGTCAATTTTCGTAAGTACTGTCGAGTGTAAAGCTAAACTTGCGATTATTTTAAGACGTTAATGCCTTTCTCCGAGATCAGCACGAAGTCCGTTCCGTTCGACGGCTGCATGTAGAACCCTACGACATAGCGGCCTGACGATTTGAAATCATAGGTAATGTCCTTCGTCCGGAACCAGAAGTTATCCCGCTGCTCTTTGATCTCATCCGTCTGAATCTCCTTGGAAGTTCCGTCGGGGGCCGTGATCGAAACCCGCACTGCAGCGATATCCGTACGTAAATTATCGATTTGTGAAAATACGTTGAACTTCAGCTTCCCCGTCTTCTTCACGTCGCCAAACACCGCATCATCTGTGAACAAAAACATATGAACGTTGGGTTTATAGTAATTCACCGTTTTGGTGCTGTCATTGTATTCGACCAATCCTTCGAGATTGCGTACGGGCACATAGGTTTTCCCATCTACGATATATCCGCCATCCTCCAGCTCGTGGCCGTTCAGCATCAGCTTTACCTTTTGGCTAGCGGCATCGGCAAACAGCAGGGAACCTCCCATTAGGGAGAAAGCAACCACCAATAATGCAACTCTTCTCCATTTCATGAATTTGACCCTCCATTTGATTCCTGTTGATGTAATGTTATACTCCTCGATTTCGGTCAAGTTGCGGTGGTTATGGTAAAAGGCGGCACTTTTTTTGGCGAGAGATGCCAGTCTTTTGTTTCTAATGGAAATTGTGTACATTTAAGGGGTGATCCATACTTTACTTAAGGGGGATTCCTCATGCCATTACGTCTGCAAATGCTGGGTACGGGCGGGGCGTTTGCCAAACGATATTTCAATAATAATGCGCTTCTCTATGCTGGAGATTTCACCTTGCTGATCGACTGCGGAATCACCGCCCCCATGGCGCTGCACGCAATCGGTAAACCGGTGGAGGACATCGACGCCGTGCTGATCACCCATATCCATGGAGATCATGTGGGCGGACTGGAGGAACTAGCCTTCCGTCGAAAGTTCGGGTCTGGGCGGAAACCGATCCTTTATGTCGCCGAGAACCTGGTAGAGCCGTTATGGGAAAATACGCTGAAAGGCGGGCTAAGCCAGGATGGGGTGATCGCCTCGTTGCACGACGTGTTTGACGTGCGTCTGCTAGCGGAAGACCGGCCAATGCTGCTTGCGCCTGAATTGAAGGTGGAGATTATCCGAACACCGCATATCCCGGGTAAACCGAGCTATTCGCTTTATTTCAACGACGAGATCTTTTACAGTGCGGACAAAACGTTTCAGCCGGAGCTCCTCGAGAAGCTGGTGCGCGAACGTGGCTGCCAACGAATCCTGCATGAAGTCCAGTTAACCGGGCGGGGCGAAGTTCATACGACATTGGAAGAATTGTTAACTCTGCCTTCCGAAATTCAGAGCCAAACCCTGCTGATGCATTATGGGGATGAAATGGAGACGTTCCTCGGGGCTATCGGGGAGATGGAGTTCCTCCGTCAACATGAAGTATATACGCTGTAACGAAAACAACCCTGCGGGCATTTACGCCCGCAGGGTTCATTCGTTTATGGTTAGGAGCAACGTTATTCGAAACCAGGCAAGTTGTCGAGGTTATTGGACGGGTCTCCGTCGGCATCGCCACGGATATACATTTCTCCGTCCCGCCCCTTAAACACGTTGACGCCGGCGATCGCACCGGCCTTAACTTCCTGCAGGGCTTGCTGGTAATCAAGCACGCGTCCGCTGGACGTTTTAAACGCCTCCAAATCCCCGTCTCCGTTCTTTCGCACGGCAATAAACGTTTCTCTGGTATTCAGGGCCATTGGCTAGCTCATCTCCTCTTCATTCAAGTTAGACCTAGCTTGCCCCGAAACCTCAAAACCTATGATTATGATTACGATTTCAACGGTTTGACCATCCGGACGTGTGGAATCCCGGCATCATCGAAGGGCTCGGTCGAGATCGTCTCATAACCCAGTTTGGCATAAAACCCTTCGGCATGGCACTGTGCGTCCAGGACCGATTTTGTGAGGCCCAACTCCCGAGCCAGCTCCTCCAAGGCAAGCAGCAGGATTTTGCCCACGCCCTTTGAGCGAAATTCTTGGCGTACGGCGATCCGCTGCATTTTGGCCGCATTGTCTTTATAGTAAATCAGCCTGCCCGTCGCGGCATAGGCTCCTTCCATTTCGATCAGCACATGATGCACATCTGGATCGATCTTGTCGTATTCGTCAATCTCCAAATCGATGGGGACCTTCTGTTCCTCGACGAACACCTCTTTACGGATGTCCAGGCATCTTTGAAGTTGTTCCTCGTTATCTACGTGAATGATTGTTGCAGCCGACACTTCGTTCCCCTCCCAGCATTCCTTGTCCATTGGTTTGTTTAAACTGCATCATTATACAAAAAAATCATTTTCATGTATAGTTATTCTAAATGGATATCGGCTGAAAGGAGCTGGCAAAAGGGTTATGGTCATGGGCATAACGATAACCGCTGCGGTGCTGATCGCGGTTTTGTTGATCGTCTCCATGTTTTATGTGACGAAGAAAGGCTATTCCCGCAAGTGGGACGAGGAATAAAGCTTGTTATTCCGTAGAATAAACGTCCTCCACAATCGTCGGTGAATAAACGCCATCCGATACCGAAGGCCCAAACGGCCAGGGAAAGGCGCGAGCCTGCCGGTTCATCGTCTCCGTGTCGGGTGCCAGACGGCAAGCGCTGGTCAAGGCCAGCAGGAGGACGGCTCCCGCCACGGCTACCCATAGGGGCCAGGGCCGTTTCGTCCCGTTGGGTCGTGACGGGTTATGATGGTGGTCATGGGGATTACGGTGGGTTTGATGCATCTGAACATCTTCCTTTCCTAGCTTGGTGCGTTTCTGACGTCATACGTATCCTGACCGCAATTACGCTCCTCCTCCATTGTTGGCAGGGTCCCGGCCCCTTATACTTCAAGGAAGTATTGACAAGAACCCTGCTGCCTGATAAGATAAATTTTGTCTTCACTATAATTTTGATCTGCTAGCTCAGCTGGGAGAGCACCATCTTGACAGGGTGGGGGTCAGTGGTTCGAGCCCACTGCAGATCATCGAGAAAGAACCCTTACAGATGTAAGGGTTCTTTGCTTTCTCGCTACTTTTTTATTTTGATTCAAATGGTCAAGTTTGGGTCAAGAAGGTGTTGTTTTGGTCATTTCATCGTGATTTTCGAGCCTCTGACTAGTTCAAAATAATCTCCTCCTTTTCTTCCTCAAATAGCATTTTGCCTAACATAATCGCGGTTTCTTTCTGCATACTCGGAAGTAGATTGGAATAAGTATCGAGGCTTATTCTGACGTCTGCATGGCCTAAACGTTCACTAACGATCTTTGGATTAACGCCTTGAATTAGAAGAAGTGTGGCGTGGGTATGCCTCGTATCATGAAATCGGATTTTGGGGAGTCCCAGCTTATTGATCTGAGCATTGAAAAATCTCCAGATGTTGCTCTTGTTGGTAGGAGTGCCGAACTCCGTACAAACGACCAAATCCAAATCATGATACAACGGGGACTTACGTTCCTTATCAATTCGCTTCTTATGCATTTCCAAATATGAGATCGTCTCAGGGGGCAAGTCGGTTGTTCTCGTTCCAGAGGCAGTTTTTGTGTAAGGCATAAGTTCTTTTCCATCACTGCTTAAGGTTTGCGTTACACGAACAAATCCCCGTTCAAGGTCTACATCTTTCCAATGCAAACCTAATATCTCACCTATTCGCATTCCAGTGGTTAATCCCAGAAGCGGGGCTATAAAATACCGAGCATTTAAATCAGCGTTCTTAAGGAATAGCTTAACTTGTTCCAGATTCCAAACTTTTATTTCTTTTTTTACCGCCTTAGGCCGATCAAACAGCGAAGCGGGATTCTTCTGGATAAGTCCCCAACGTTCAGCTTTTTTAAGCGAATCATTTATTAGCGTATAGACTTTTTGAATGTTTTCATCGGATAACGACTTCTCCTTGGTAAGACGGTTGTAAAGTTGCTGAATCATCATTGGCGTAAGCTGGGTAAGTTCTAAATGCCCTAGTGTTGGTAAAATATGTAGCTCAACCAACCAACGATATGTTCCGATGGTTTGCTGCTTTACCCTAGTTTGTTTATCCTCAAGCCACTGTATTGCCGATAGGTCATTTTGTGGGGCTTTATATAGGTTCCGGTAAGTAATGTGTGTTCCAGTTCATTGAGTGCTTGTATCGCCTCTTGCTTTCACCCGTATCAATATGTTGCATTAGTTCACCTTCCTACAATATTTACAGATCGTATATTTGTATAATATAAACTTCAGATATTAGAAATAACGAAAATGAAAAGATTCCTTGAAGGGTGTTATACTTAATTTGGCGAAATATGTATGTCGGAGACAATTAAAATACGGAGGATTATCATGCAAATATCCCAAATTACACTCAAAAACTTTAGAAGCTTCGGTCCTGAAGAAACAAAAGTGGATATTTCAAATATAACTACATTTGTAGGAAGTAATAGTGTAGGGAAAACTGCGTTAATTCAATCATTACAAAAAATGTTTGGTTTGTCACAGAACGAGCGTTCTTTATCAAAAGGAGATTTTCATACTCCCCTTTTTTCAAACAATCAGTTAGAGTCGATGGAATTATTCATCGAAGTTAAATTTGTTTTTCCTGAACTTGAAAATGGCGAAAATGATATTGTGCATGCTCTTCCTCCTTTTTTTCATCAATTGATCATCGAATCTCCGCAAAGTACTCCTTATCTAAGGATGAGACTTACTGGTAAATGGGTTTCAAGCAACACGCCAGATGGAGAGATAGAGCAAAAGATGTACTTTATTACTGTTCCTGAAGAACAAGATATAACAGATGAGGATTTAGTACCTGTTTCACCACATCAACGCTCTGCTATACAAATGATATATGTCCCTGCGGTTCGTGAACCATTAACCCAACTAAAAAATGCTTCAGGCACTTTACTGTGGAGAATAATGAGTAATATTCAGTGGCCTCATGATATTGACCAACAAATCAGAGAGCGGATGGAGCCTGTAAATACTTTATTTAGCAATGTTCCAGGCGTAGAAGAAATAAAAAAGATAATCGGGGAGGAATGGAAAAGGTATCATCGTGATTATCGTTATCAAAATGCTTCTCTTGAATTTAATAGTAGTTCACTTGCAACTATTTTAAAAAAAATTGAAGTCGAGTTTTCGCCAACACAAGAGTCAATGAATTACTCAATTGATAAATTAGGGGATGGGTTACGCTCGCTCTTTTACTTATCACTTGTTTCATCTTTACTTGAAGTTGAAAAGAGTCTTGTCTCAAATTCTACCACTGCACTCACTATTTTAGCTGTTGAAGAACCTGAAAATCACATGTCTCCACATTTATTAGGGCGAGTAATGGACAACTTAAATAAAATTGCTTTACGAGAAAACGCACAAGTTTTTCTTTCTTCTCATAGCAGTTCAATCATAAGAAGAATTAATCCTGAGGACATTAGACACTTTAGGATAGATTCAAAAAAGAATACCACAATAGTTAAAAAAATTGAATTGCCTGATCGCTTAAATGATTCATATACCTATATAAAGGAAGCGGTTAAATCTTATCCAGAATTGTATTTCGCGCGACTTGTAATTCTTGGTGAAGGTGATTCTGAAGAAATCGTTATACCAAGACTTTTAGAAGCAAACGGGATAATGGCCGATGATGAAGGAATTTCGATAGTACCTTTAGGCGGCAGACATGTAAACCATATGTGGAAACTATTAAATCAACTAGAAATACCACACATTACCCTATTAGATTTGGATCGTGAACGTAATGGTGGCGGTTGGGGAAGGATAAAATATGTTCTGACCCAACTACTAGCCAATGGAAAAAATAAAGAATCTCTTTTATCTGTTCTTAGAGGCGGAGAACCTTATGTAATAACTGAAAAGGAACTCAGTCAATTTCACAAACGACCTCTTACTTCACAATTTGTAGATTCTATTAATAAGCTATGGTTACCTCGTCTAGAAAAACCAGAGTATAATGTTTTCTTTTCGTCACCACTTGATTTGGACTTCACTATGCTTGAGTCCTTCCCAAGTGCTTATAAGAAAACAGTTCCAATTGGCCCAAGATTCCCTGATCCACTCGAGGAAGCTGAAGAATATGAGAAGAAAATTAAAAGCGGAATACAAGCAACCTTGAAAAACGAGGATTCAGAAGGTGTCACTTACACAACAGAACAGCATGAATTAATGGTTTGGTATAATACGCTATTTTTAGGACGTGGCAAGCCTAGTACACATATAGAGGCATTACTAAAATTAAGTCCTGCTGAATTAAAGAATAACTGTCCTGAATTCTTAAAACGAATGGTAGGACGCATGATTACTTTATTGAATATTTCTGAACGAAAAGAGAAATGAAAATGCTAAATAAAAAAAAATGGATACCATCAAATGAGATCATTTTAGAACCTTCAGCTGAAAATGCAATAAAATGCGAAAAAAGTTCAGTTGTTTTGGCCGGACCTGGCGCGGGAAAAACGGAATTATTAGCTCAAAAAGCATCCTATTTGTTACAAACAGAGATATGTAAACCTCCACAAAAAATACTTGCTATAAGTTTTAAAGTTGATGCAGCAGAAAATTTAAAAAAAAGAGTTGAATTAAGATGTGAAAAGGAATTATCAAGAAGATTTGAATCCAAAACCTTCGATTCATTTGCAAAATTAATTCTTGATAAATTCAGATTGGCACTTCCTGAAATTTACAGACCTAAAAAGGATTATAATATTATTTTAGAAACAAAGGAATTTAAGGAGATAATACTCGGATTTCTCACTGAACGGAACCCAATCCGTCCGAATTGGGTTCATGAAGTTCGTTTTGATACTCTGTTTAAAATGATTACTTCTCAACCACTCCCCCTTTCTAATATTGATGAAGATTCAGATAATTGGATTATTAGGAACGTCTGGAAATTACTTATTCATGGAAAAAATACATTGCCTAGTTCATTAACTTTCCCAATGATCTCTCGTCTAGCCGAGTATATTTTAAAAACAAACCCATTAATAAAAAACGCCTTGCAATTAACTTACAGCCATATTTTTTTAGATGAATTTCAGGATACTACTTACCAGCAATACGAACTAATATGTACAGCTTTTCGTTCTTCTTCTAATATTCTAACTGCTGTCGGAGATGATAAGCAGAGGATCATGGGATGGGCAGGAGCAATGCATAATTCCTTTGAAAAGTTTATTACTGATTTTGAGGCTAGAAAATTTGAATTGACGAAAAATCATAGATCTGCTCCAAAATTAGTGGAAATGCAAAATATTATAGCAAGTATGATGAGAGATAATTCTGTAATAGTTCAAAGTGCAGAAAATAAATATGATTCTGAAGGAGAGTGTCAGTTATGGAATTTCTCCCACTATGAAGACGAAGCCAAGCATATTTCAATAAATATTGAGGAAAAAATCAACAAACAGAAGCTAACCCCACGTGATATTTGTATTCTAGTTAAACAACATGATCACATCTATGCTAAGGCGATAATGAGAGAATTGGAAAAACAGGGCATTAATTCGAGGCTAGAAAAAGAGTATCAGGACATAATTGAAGAAGAATGTGTTGTATTAATTATTGATATCATAAAGTTGGCGTGCTATAACAAGGCTCCAAGGTCTTGGACTAACGTAATAGATGCGTTGATTTACTTAAATGGTTATGAAACTGAGGAAAATCTAGTTCAACTAATGGAAGTGGAAGTGAATTTAAAACAATTTATAAATTCGATTAAAGATGACCTGGAATTTATTTTTTTGGAAGAACTCAAGTTAAAAAAATTTACTCGAGAACTTATTGATAAGATAATAAATTTCATAGGAATAGACAAGCTAAAAGGTTCGTTTCCTAAGTACGCAAGAGGAAATTTTCTTAATTCCATACTTGATAAATTAACGAAAAAGCTCACTGATTCAAATATGAAGAGGTCTAATTGGAAAGACACTATAAAGGATTTTTTGGGGGAGTTCAGTATTCCGATAATGACTATTCATAAAAGTAAAGGACTTGAATATCACACAGTATTTTTTGTTGGCCTCGAAGACAGTGCCTTTTGGAGTTTTAAATCTCAACAAGAAGCGGATCTGTGTGCTTTTTTTGTAGCTTTCTCTAGAGCAAAACAAGAGGTTTACTTTACTTTTAGTAAAATCAGAGAAATACTTTATTATCAAGAGCTTAAAGAAGTAGAACAATACACCACTAATATATCAACATTGTATCAAATGCTCTCAGATGCAAATGTAGAGATATTAGATTTTTCGTAAACTTTCACTTCTTTGAGGCAAGATCCAAATTGACGTAATTAGTTACATTAGAGTATTCTTACTAAGATTGTGGAAAATAATAAAGTGAACATGAATTTATAATTTGGGTGATACTAATGCTTGTTAACGATCAATATGTTAGAACATTGCTTATGAATGAACTGAAGACATGTTACATTAATGACTTAAATACAAGAATCATTAATGAGTTAGGTATAGACTTTGGGGCTTCCAGAGTAGATGTAGCAGTAGTAAATGGAATAATTCATGGATATGAAATTAAAAGTGATATGGATAATCTAAACCGTTTGCCGAGACAGATTAGTTATTATAATAGACTATTTCAAAGAATGACAATTGTCTCGTCAAGAAAATACTATGAGCAAATTTATGAGATGGTCCCTCAATGGTGGGGGATAAAAGTTTTAAGTGCTGATAATAAACGTTTAATTGAAAAAAGAAAAGGTAGAGTCCAAAACAATCAGGATAAAGAATTATTACTGAGGCTCTTATGGAAAAAAGATTTAGAAGGCTTTGTAGACTTTTTAAACCTTCCTAAAAAACTGAAACTTTTTAAAAAAAATCAGCTCCTTGAAATTTTCACACAAGAGGCTGACATAAAGTTAATCCGAGAATACACTTACCAAGCTCTCAAAAATCGTCCGAACTGGAGAAAAGAACTATAACATTCTTGCAGTAAGTTCAATATGATGATTTATTCCATATTCTATTGGTTTGGAGTGGTTACTTATTATGAGTTCCTTTTCTGCACATTGTTTTATTGCCAAATCGCCATATGAATAATCTGCTCCTTTATAAACATCACTTTCTACTATTTCCTGACATATACCAAAAAAGCTTTCTATTCCATTTTTTTCTAATATAGCAGATTTAGCGATATAATAATCGTCTTCTGTTGAATAAAAAAGTTTTAAGTACGTATTGTAATAATTTATATCAGTACCTTCAAACTCAGGTTTTAATCTTACCGTGTAATCTCCAAACTCAATATACGGAAATTCATCTTGAAGATTTTGAAATGTTTTAAAATCTTCTCTTTGACATATTGGAGCAAACGAATTAGGGGCTGCTTTGCTGGCATCTTCTGGGCAGGACGTTAATGCTAGTACAAATTTTTGAAATGAAAGATCGGAAAATTTTTCTATTGATGTTTCTATCCTTGAGATACTTATTGGAGCGTTATAAAAATCAAGTATGAGTATATAATTTTTTTCGTTTTTCAACTCAATAATCTCTTCTCGTATTCGCTTTTGAATAATCTCTTCCATTGGGGAATTAAAATCATGGCAACGTATTCTAATTGCTATTAGATCTGAATTTGAGTTTATTACAGAGTCTATTAGCCACTCTGGAGAATCAAAATGAATACAAGGAATATAATTTAACTTAGCTTCTTCCATAATCATAATACAGTGTTGAATCAAATTATAACCATTTTGATCTTTTAGTTCACGGATCTCTCCTATCTTTTCAAATGCAGAGGAAAAATCATAAATAAAATTCATATCTCCGATCTTTTCCCTCAAATACTTTCCTAAAGTTCGAAAAGTAGTCCACCATTGTTCAACTTTATTCTTAGCGATAATCTTAGATTCTAGAATTGGAGTTACCCATTCGGTTGTTTCTTCTCTCAGGTGTTCAAGAGCTCCCATTTCAGCATTTGAAATTTTGAGTATAGGGTAATAGGTCATACAATCCCCTCCTTAAAATGAGTATATTTTCCTAATATCTACAAATTCGACTTCTTTTCAACATAACCTCCTTAGGTTGAAGATTTTTTTAGTTTTCTAATAAAAGTTAGAATATCACCGACTTAGAACTTATTGGTCAAGATTTTGGTCAATGATTATTTTGTTTGTACACACTAAGATTTCAACTGATTAGACTTTTTGCTCAATGAACCCTTGTCTAGATTACTTTTTCCATTAGTTTCTCAGTCCTCTCCTAGCCCTTTTTTCATCTTGACAGGGTGGGGGTCAGTGGTTCGAGCCCACTGCAGATCATCGCAAAAA